>Ga0209749_1000830_pt1 | contig 35081 bp, 29 predicted proteins | sample EPASupsiteSAE347_FD_187267 | JGI IMG/M metagenome (GOLD analysis project Ga0209749, IMG submission 187267) | Bioremediated contaminated groundwater from EPA Superfund site, New Mexico - Sample SAE3-47 (SPAdes) (version 2) | ecosystem: Environmental > Aquatic > Deep subsurface > Groundwater >...
CCAGCGCCAAGCGCGATTTTTTGAAAATTCTCGGCTCGAACCATATCTTAAAAGACAGAAATCTTTTATTTTCAACCAAAAAGCCCTATTCCCTTGTATCGGGAATAGGGCTTAAAGAGAATTGGCTCCCCCTCTAGGACTCGAACCTAGGACCTGGTGGTTACACTTGACCCGATGTTACTATCGGAAGTGGACTATATCTTTGCCTTGGCTTTTGGCTTTAGGCAGCAGGTGCATAGTCTCTGAACCTTTCCTTCGACTCGGCCATTTCTGGCCTCGCTTAGGACTCGGCTGCTGATTACCCTCGATCTCTCGTAGGGCTTCCAGCAATTCTCCTGCAGTTCCAGCCGCGGTTTCCCGCGGGAGCTGCCTTTGTTGACAGCCACTCGCTCTACCAGCTGAGCTAAGGGGGAATAAACTTACTTTATTATTCTCCTCACTCTACCAACTGAGCTTCCGCCGAAGGCGGATCAGCCTACGGCTGAAAGGAGAAATAAGCTATATCCCTATTTCATCCAGACATTGACGACCTTGTCCAGACTTAAAAAATTTCTCAAATTCTTTTGCTTCTTCTTTAGTAGAAAATTTATCAGTATATACTAAATCAAACGGGCCATTTCTACTTGTCCACCGACAAGAACCGGAATTATGTTCCTTCAATCTTTCCTGGACATCTTTACCGGTAAAACCAACGTACCTTTTACAATTTCTTCTGCTTCTTAGAATATAAACAGAATACATCTTTTTAATTTTCCGGCCAGCTGAGCTTCCGCCGGAGGCGGATCAGCCTACGGCTGAAAGGGGGAATTCTTTATATTCTACAATAAATGTTTTTCAAGTCAAGGATAAATAAGCGCTAAACCTCATCCGATCCGGGGAAATGCGCTAATCGCCAAAGACTATTGTCTTATTGTTGTATTTTATGACCTGGTGGTTGATGTAACTGGCTACCGCGGTGGCCAGAGCGTGTTTTTCCAGGTTCTTTCCTTTGCGGATAAGATCATCCACACCGTCTTTGTGCGAAACGTATTCCACGGCCTGGCGGATGATCGGGCCCTCATCAAGTTTCTCGCTGACAAAATGCGCGGTCGCCCCGATGACTTTGACCCCGCCGTTAAAAGCCTGGCGGTAAGGGTCGGCGCCCTTGAATGACGGCAGGAACCCGTGATGGATGTTGATAATGTCTTTTCCGTAATCTTTAAGGAACTTGCCGGAAAGAACGATCATGTACCTGGCCAGGACCAGGAAATCAGAATTGCCCCCGGCGATTTCCAGCAGCTCTTTCTCCATCCGGTTATCTTTGGAAGCCGCCACGAAATAAAACGGTATCCCGTAAGACTCGACCAATTCCCGGTGCGCCCGGCAATTGGAAGCCACGAACGGGATGTTCACGCGCAACTCCCGCGACCTCCAAAGATACAATAACTCAAAAAGGCAATGGTCGGGGCGGGAAACAAATATCCCCATATTTAACGGCGCGAGTTTATCGTAAAAGCGGTATTCAGCTTTGAAAACCTGAGCTACCGGAGAGAAATCCGCGGTTAAAGAATCTTTATCCCAGCCTTCTCCGGAAGGGATAAATTCCACCCGCATAAAAAAATCCCCGTTGTGCGCGTCCGTAGAGTATTGTTCCGCGGTAATAATATTGGCGCCCCGTTTGAAAATGAAATCCGAAACGCGGGCGACTATGCCCGGCTGGTCGGCGCAGCGCAAAAGCAGGATAAAAGGGCTTTTATCGGCATCCATCTGTTCTCCTTGGTAAGGTCCTTATGTATTATATATTTTAACATAATTCCCGGCATATTCAATCCTCAAAGAACATCAGCAAATATGTTGCGGCAAATCTCTTAATACGCTAAGATATACCCATGAAGATAAAGATTCTTACGGTATTCTTTTTATCCGCCTCATTATTTTTAACTCCCCAGTGCATTGCCCGGGAGAAACAACCTCAGCTTCGCCTCTTCGTTTCCATGATCCAGGACCCGCCTGTCCTTTCGGACCGCGCTGAGATCGATAAATTAGTGAACTTCGCGCGGGAGACCGGGGTCAAAGTCATCTTTATCCAGGTCTATCGGGGGAATAGATCGTGGTTCCCTTCGCGGGTCGCCGATGACTCGCTTTACAGGATAAGCGCGGTAAAAATGTCCGCGGACCCTCTGGCGCTTTTGATCAGAAAAGCCCACGAACAAAAGATCCAGGTGCACGCCTGGCTTAACCTGCTGAGCCTGAGCAGCAACGAAAACGCCCCCTTACTTAAGAAATACGGCACCCGGATCCTGACCCGGAATATCAAAAATAAACAGGAGCTTGAAGATTACAGGATCGACGGGCAGTTTTTCCTGGAACCCGGTGACACTGAAGTAAGGAAAGAATTATCTTCCCTGGTATCCGAGCTTCTCACCGCCTACCCCGGCCTTGACGGGATACAATTCGATTATATCCGTTACCCGGACGTTCACCCTTTCTACGGGTATACCCGGGCGAATGTCGAACGTTTCAAAGACGCGACTGGAAAACAGGCTATCGTGGAGAACAGCGCCGTCTGGAAAAGCTGGAAACGCCGCCAGGTCACCGAACTGCTGGAGATCCTTGTCAAAAGAACCCGTCAGATCCGGCCCCGGATCATTGTCTCCGCTACCGGATGCGCCTCTTTTACCCGCGCCTACGAGGAAGCTTTCCAGGACTGGCCGTCCTGGATCAAAAGCGGGCTGGTCGATTTCGTTACTTTGATGGCTTACACCCGGGATCCCCGGAAATTCGCCAGGGATATCCATGAAGCCGAAGAAAGAACCGCGGCCCCGGATAAACTCCACATCGCGGTCGGCGCTTATAAACTGGCCGATTCCCCGGAAACTTTCCAGGACCAATTGCAATTCTGCGAAAAGCAGGACTGCGGCGCCTGCGCGATATTCCATTACGGAAGTTTAGAACAAAACCCGAGGCTGGCTAAAATACTGAACAAGGAGGAAAAATGACCAGAAAGAACCGGATCAAGAATTTCCTGATTACCGGGATGTTTTTTCTCGGCTTGGGAGGATGGATGCTGCACCTGCGCATACATCCTTTAGCAATGGACAAAGAGAATTTCATCCCCTTTATCGCCGGGATAATAAGCGTATTCGCCCTGCCGGTCCTCTTTTACTTCCGGAAAACCCTGGCTTTCGCCTACATCACCAACGGTTTTCTGGTAATAATCGGCACGATAGCCATGGCCGGGTTCTCGCTCGAACATTTCCAGGGCGAGCCGACGCTGTTGAACATCCTTCTGACCTCCACTCTCTCCGACATTATCATCCTCTGGACGAACTTTATCATCGGCAAAGCCGTGTTCGACCTGGAATACCTCAGATCGGAAGCCGATCCCGCGCCCCAAGGCCGGTTCTTCCGCTACCCGAACATGGGCTGGTGGTGGGTGCACTTATTCACGGTATCCGCGGTTTTCGTCCTGGGAAAACTATTATTTAAATAAGGGGGATATATGCGCAGAATAATGCTCTTCAAACCCGGCTGGTGGGCCTTGCACATCGCGGCGGTAATAGGCGTGCTTTTACTGGCCCGGCTTTAAAATTTATAGCAGGTTTTAACCTGGTAAAAATCGCCTTTAGTGGTATTTTTGGCGCTGACATCCCGGAGATAACTCAAAGTTACCCTGACCAAAGGGAAACGAAAATACACTTCCGCCCCGGCGCTAAGATACTCCCTGCCCGTGCCGCGGATCTTATTGCCGTTAAACTCCTGGCAGGAACTTTTCATCCAGCTCAGAGAAGGCCCGGCTTTGCAGAACCTGGAAAATTTCCATCCCAGCAGCCCCTGCAGATGCAATTCATCCCCGGGAGCGATATCCGTCTTAGGATTTTCCATCCGGAACAAATACTTCGCCGCGCCGTCAAAACTGAAATTCCCCATTTCCTTATAAAAGAATACCGTCGGCTTGATATCATACTGATCGCTTCCATAATTGACTTTCCGGGAAACATCATACTCGCCGGTAGGAAATTTCACAAAAAGCATCGGCAGTATATCCATCTGTTTCACCGGGAGAAATCCGCCGGCCCCGAGGTTGACGTCCCCCAGCCCTTTTGAGGAAACGTCATAAAAACCGCTGCGCACATCTCCGGCAGGAAGCAGGACCGTGAAAACCAGGTCCTTATGATAATAGCATAAACGGAACAATTCCTCGAACTTACGGTAACCGTAATCTTTATTCGAAGTATTGCCTTTAGCGCCGGTAAACCTTCCGGCGTCATAGAAAGAAGAATAAGTCAAAAAATACAGCCCTTCCGGCGAACGCACCCCGTCATAAAAATCGACCGCGAAAGCCGGTCCCTGAAAAACCGCCAGGAATACCCAGGCCAGCAATATATCGATCTTTTTCATTAACTGCTCCTCCGCCGCTGTTAACAACAAATCTTTGCCTTGAACGACCGGATTTTTTGTTGTAAAATAATCTCATGAGCAAATACCTGAGGACCATATTCCTTTCAATTATCATTTCCTCGCTGGCTGTATCGGCTTATTGCCAGGAAGACCAGGCCGCCCCTTCCAACAGCACCCCGGAATTAGCGTGGATGTTCGGCACGGTCTCCCAGGTATCCTTCATTAAAGAGTTCATTTCGCTTATCACCGACCATGGGTACATCTATGTATCCGTCCCGGACAACGCCACTATTGTTTTCGGCGCGAGAAAAATGAGCCTCGAAGATATCAAGCCGGAAGATTCGGTAAGGATCCAGTATTATTGCCCCGAGCCGGGCAAATACGTCGCTGTCACCGTAAGCGAAAGCCAGGGCGACCGCTGGTGATCCTAGCTGTAATAAGCCGCCCGGTAATCAGCGAGGGCCTTTTCAAGGTCCGGCAGGATCTCGCGGTAAACCCGGAGTTTGTTATGCCTGCGGCAGAAATATTCCAGGAACTGCGGGGACCTGTTATTCAGGAAAACAGGGTAATCCCGGCAGCGCCTCTTAAAAGCGGATTCCCATACCAGCCAGTCGTCCAGCACATCGGATATCCTTACCCCGCCCTTTTCTTTAAGCGCGTATAAAGTCTGCTGAAAAACCTGGCTGTCATATAATCTTTCCATGGCAAAACACAGTTTCCTGGCTCTTGCGACTTTCGCCTCAGGCATCGCTGAACTTTTACAGGCGTAATACGGCGGCCTGGCGGAATAGCTTATACCGTAACAGCCGGCGTTCTCGCGCAGGGCAGTCCCGGGAAGGACGGCCAGAGGGAATATAACGACCTTAGCCGGATGCAGGCCGTAAAGCCAGTCCAAAGACCGTTTCAGCCCCTCGTAACTCTGAAAAGGCAAAGCGTCGATCAACTGGATCTCGTAAAAAAGCTTATACTTATTCAACAGCCTTATCCCCCGTTCGAATTTCTCCCGGTTAAACCCGCGGTTAACCGCCCGCAAAGTCCGGGGGCCGGCGCTTTGGATGCCGATCTCGATATTCATGGCGTTCGCCCGGCGTAAAAGCCCGGCCATCTCCTCATCGACCAGTTCGGCTTTCAATTCCACGTGCAAACCCGAAACCCGGTTATATTTAATGACCAGCTTCAAGATCTTCTTGGCCCGGGCGGGGTCCGAATTAAAAGTCGCGTCCATCAAATACAGCTCTTTCGGCCTTGAGGCGAGAATAAGTTTAAGCTCTTTCTCCACGCGGGACAAAGGGAAATAACGGACTTTGGGGAAATTCTTATGATAATAACAATAATTACAGCGGGAGACACAGCCGCGGGTCGTTTCCAGCGGGACATCAACGATATTCTTATCCTTGAGATCTACCACATGGGAAAGGTACGGCGAGGGTATTTCCCTCAGGTCGCCGATCTGCCGGCGCCCGGGATTATTCACGACTTCCCCCGGCCCGCGAAAAGATAATCCGGGTATTTCAGACAAAGGTTTCCCGGGGTTATTGACCAGGTCGGAAAAAGTCGCTTCCCCTTCCCCCCTGACCACCGCGTAAACCGCCGGTTCATCAGCCAGTATCTCCGCGGCGCGGGGAGTAACTTCCGGCCCGCCCAGGACTATTTTTATTCCGGGATCTATTTTCTTGATCTTTCGGCAGGCGCAGAGTATCTTTTCGATATTCCAGATGTAGCAGGAGAACCCGACCAGGCCGGGTTTATAACGAAGAATAGCGGAGGCTATATCCGGGGCCCGGTCTTCTTCATGAAAAACGCGGATCCGGACCTTTAAAGAAGTTTTCCCGGGCCCGCGGCCTTTTAAAAGATAGGCCTTCAAGTAATAAAGAGCCAGCGGCTGGTCGGTGCCGCTCTGCACTCCGATGGACGAAAGGACAATTTTCATAACAAATATTATACCACAAAACTGTCCCGCATTTGCTCGTAAGTGAGGCCCTTATGCTCTATGCCGGAAGAAAGGAATTTCTCGGGAGGAGTATAATACTTGTTATCATAAACCTGCCCGCGCAGGATCACTTTGGGATGGACGGACAGGACATTAAGCAGGATATCGCTATTGAATGCTTCTTCCGAATACTGGCACATCGCGATGTTCCGGGAATTAGCCAGGATATTATTGAACCTGGCTTCGAATTCCATAAAACGCTTTGTCTCGCTCAGTTTATGGTAGAACCCGGATGCTTCTACTATAAGCCGCAAACCGTTAAAACCGTTCCTGGCCGTTTCATTCTCGGTATCTTTCAACAAATAAAATATCTTATCCGGATCGAATACATCGTGCTTTAAGAACGTATCCTCAAGCCTGGGAAAAGAAAACTGCCCCCAGATGTTGCATTTGGACACATCCAGGCCCAGGCCGAGCAATGTCTGCAAAAGCCCGTTCTTGGTTTCCCCGCTTAGTATAGCCACGCACCTGTCGTTATTCTTCAGCCCGGCGACGATAAAAGGTATCAAAGCCTGTATTTGCTCATCTCTATTCCGGTAAATGCAGCAAATATGAGAACCTTTCTCAAGTTTCCCGATATCCTCTTTCAAATTCATTTTCCACCTGCCTTTGGGATTATTAGCGTAAGAAATAACTAAGGAGGGAATTTCCGCAAACTGCTAATTTATATTTCCTATGAATAAAAAAAAGGAAGCCTGCCCTTTCCGGGCAAACCTCCTTATAGTTTATCGCTTGTTTATTTACTGCTAACCCTGTATCTTATTCTACTGCAAATTTAATTTAATACAATAACTTTTTTATTCCCGGGACCAGATCAGCTTTTTATACTCGTCAAGCATCCGGTAAGTATTGAACCGGCTGCCGCAGGCCAGGCTGTTGATCATCATATCCACCCACCTGGAATGGATATCCACCGCGCCTTTCTTATTGGTCCGGTAATACAAAGCGACCATCTCCTCAAGCGCCGCGTAAAGCGCCTGAGAATCCTCTTTCAGCCGCAAATTAAGCTCCTGGCCGATCTCTTTATCCGAACTGCGGTAGCCGAAGAACTTTCCGATCTCCATATCCTGGGCCTCGGCCACCCAGCCGTCAACAGTGCTCAACTGCACCACGCCGTTAAGGATAGCTTTCATTCCGCTGGTCCCCGAGGCTTCGAACGGCGGCAAAGGATTGTTCAGCCAGATATCGACGCTGGAAACCAAAAGCTTGGCCAGGGATATATCGTAATTCTCGAGCAGTATGACTTTCAAATAATCATAAGAACCGGTCAAGCCGTCGACTTTCTCCAGTATCTGGTTAAGATACGTAAAACCCAGGTTATCTTTAGGGTGGGCTTTACCGGCGAAGATGATCTGGACCGGACCGGTGGACTTAGCGACCTTGATCAACTTCTCGATATCCTGCAGGATCAGGCTCGGCCGCTTATACGCGGCGATCCGGCGGGCCCAGCAGATCGTAAGGACATCTTTATCCAGTTTCCATTTCTTGAGAAAATCGCAGAATTCGGCCTTATTATCCTGGTGCGCTTTCCAAACCGCCTGGCGGAACTCCGGCTTGTCCTTCAAAGTCACGGCTTTGGCCAGGGCCATAGGATTAGTTTTAATATCCCCCAGGCCCGGCTTAAATGCCTCAAAAACATCTTTAAACCTTCCGGACATCCAAGTATGGTGATGCACGCCGTTAGTCACATGCTGGATCAGGTCCTTGTATTTAGGGAACTGCAGGTGCATCACGTTCTGGTGAAGCTTGGATACCGCGTTGATCCGGGAAGAAACGTTCATCGCCAGCAGAGTCAGGTTAATAACATTGCCCCTGTCCCTGCCGTTAGCCTCGACCAACTGGTAATCTTCCGGTTTCAATACGGCGCTTAATTCATTGCTGGAAAAACGGTCGTGCCCGGCGTCAACCGGGGTATGGCAGGTATAAACAAAATGTTTTTTAAGCGCGGCCTGCTCTTCCGAAGACAATCCCCTGGCTTTTTCCACGTAAGAGAACACCGCGTGGCCTTCGTTCATATGATGGATGTCGATATGATAACCCAGGTCCTTGAGCGCGCAGATCCCGCCCATGCCCAGGATCAACCTCTGCATGATCTTGATCCATCCGCTCTCGCTGCGGTAAAGCTGGTCGGTAAGATGCCTGTTCTTCTCCGGATTTTCCTCCACGTTAGAATCCAGCAGGATCAGCGGAACGGCGTGATTCTTATCATAGCTGTAAACGTAATATTTCCATAACCGCAGATAGATATCCTCGTTCTTCAGGGAGATCTTTACGGTGTTCTTCAAAGGGATAAGCCCGGGGTAAGTCGCGGCATCCCAAGGCATGGCCTCGGGAAGCTGGCCGTATTTGAACCACAGCCTCTGGCGGAAATATCCGACGTTCCAGAGGATCCCGAAACAAACAGCCGGAAGTTTATAATCAGCCATGGTCTTGACCGTATCCCCGGCCAGGACCCCCAGGCCGCCGCTGTAGATCGGCAGGTCGATTATGGTATTAAGATTGATGGTGAAAAAGTAATCGGCAAGAGTGTAATTCGAGCAGACTTCGTGGTCCTGGCTGTTATTGCTCTGCCCGATCGGGCGGGAAGCGCTGAACTTATTATAAAAACTCGACGCCAGGCCGTATTCCATGGAGAAATAAGCGATCCCCTTCTCGTTCTGGCCGAGCAGGCGTTTCTCGGAGTCGATGACCGGCTGAAGAGGCATGCCGAAATACGTTTGCGCGGTAATATCCTTGCTGTAACGCTCTTCGAACTTATCTATCTTTACCAGCGATAAAAACTCGCCAAGGCTGTCGCTATTTCCCACCATCCCCCCTTGTTTTAGTCCAAACCCCAAAAGGTGATTATACTTTAATTTATTTTATTTAGCAAGAATATTAAAAAATTTCACACCCCAACATCCACACCGGGTGTGGAGGTGATAAAAAAGGATACCGGGGGATAAATAAGCAATTACTACTTCCACTTGATATGGGGATCGTTACGCAGGGGGATACGGCGGTGCTGGAATTCGGGGAAACCCGCCATCAGCGCACCATGGAATACGCAGCGTTTAGATATCCCCAAGGCGGCGCGGGCCGGCTCATAAGTATTCAGCGCCATATTCAAATACCCGCCCCAGCAAGTCCCCAGCCCGAACGACAGGGCGGCGAGCTCGAAATAAGCCAGGGCGATGGTCGCGGCGGCGGGAGCGGTCGCGTCATCCTTCAAAGCGTAAGCGATGACCAGATGCGGCGCGCCCCGGCAGATCCGGTCCTCGCCGTTGTCCCAGGCGGACACCAGCCCGTCCAGATGCAGGAACTGCGCCATCGGCGAATTATCCTTGACCATCTGCCGGGCCATTTCGATGGTCAACCCGGCCAGTTCCCGGACCTTAGCGCTGTCATAAACCACCAGCCAGCGCACCGGCTGAAGGTTGATCCCCGACGGCGCGTAACGGCAGATATCGATGATCTTTTCCAAGTCCGCTTTATCCGCCTTATCCTTCTTATAAACCCGGATCGACCGGCGGCCCTTCAGCAGGTCTTCGGTTTGCCGGCGGGATATCTTCCAGCTTTCAGGAAGTTCCCAGCACTTTTCCACCGGCATCGTCTCCAAAGAAAACGCCCCTTCCGGGCAGGCCGCAACGCAATGCCCGCAGTTAATACACAACTCCTGCGCTTTTTCCGCGGGGACCGGGCACTTCTGCCCCTCGTCCATCCGGATGATCTTGACCGGGCAATCCGCCGCGCAGATCCCGCAGTTAACGCATTTACTTTTATCGATAGTAAACAAACTCATAGGACCTCTCAGGAACCCGGGGACGCTCCCGCGGTCTTGATCCGCCGGGTCCCCGGGAACTTCTCCCGATCTTTAATAATTTTCCGCTAAAACTTCGTAGTAAGCCTGCGGATGCTTGCAAGCCGGGCACTCCTTAGGAGCTTCCTTGCCTTCAACGACATACCCGCAGTTGCGGCAATGCCATTTAACCGTTGCTTTCTTCTTGAACACTTCGCCCTGGGCGACATCATTGATCAGCTTCCGGTAACGCGCCTCATGGAACCGCTCGACTTTAGCGATCTGCTCGAAAGAAACCGCAATATCCGCGAATCCCTCGTCTTTCGCGACCTTGGCGAAATCCGCGTAAAGAGTCGTCCACTCCAGGTTCTCGCCCGCAGCCGCGGCTTCCAGGTTGGATTTAGTATCGCTGATCTTCCCCGCCGGGTAAGACGCGGTGATCTCGGCATCCCCGCCTTCCAGGTATTTAAAGAACACCTTGGCGTGCTCTTTCTCGTTCTCAGCGGTCTCCAGGAAAAGCGCGGAGATCTGCTCTAATCCTTCTTTCTTGGCCGCGCTGGCGAAATAAGTATAGCGGTTGCGGGCCTGGGATTCCCCGGCGAACGACGCTAAAAGATTTTTCTCGGTTTTCGTCCCTTTGATCGATCTACCCATCTTATCCTCCTTTAATTATTCCTTCTTTATCATTTCTTTGCCGCAGCAGACCAAAGTCCCGCCGCCGACTTTAGTAACTTCAACCTCATTACCGCAAACACTGCAAACGTATTTCTCCCCGATCTTCTTAACAGCCATATCCCCTCCTTGTTAGATTATCTGTTTCTCCAATTCCCTGACCCGGCTGTCAAAACTCTGAAGTTCCTGCTCTATCTCCTTAAGCCTGCGGCCGTATGAAGCCGCGGTTTCCTCGTCGCGGAAAATTCGCGGGTCGGAAAGGGCGCGCGACTTAGCGTAACTTTCCAACTCGAGTTTTTCCTTCTCCGCCAGCAGTTTATTTATCCCTGACCGGACCTGGATGTTATGAGCCTTGCGTTTTCTCTCTTCTTCCCGGGCCTGCATCATCGACTCTTTAGCCTTCTGGCGTTCTTCTTCTTTCTTATCCCGGTCGGCCCTGGCTTTAACTTTACGCTCGGGAATAACCGAAGCGGACTGGTCTTTCTTCTCGAAATAATAATCGAAATTCCCCGGGAACCTCCTGACCTGGCCGTCTTTAACCTCGTAAACCACGTTGGCGACCGAACGCACAAAATGGATATCGTGGCTGATAAAAACTATCGTCCCCTCATAACCGGCCAAAGCTTTGACCAGGGCGTCAACCGCGTCCACGTCCAGATGAGTGGTCGGCTCGTCCAGCAGCAGGCAGTTCGGGGGATTAACCAGGTACTTCGCCAGGATCAACCGGCTCTTTTCCCCTCCCGAAAGCACTTTGACCGGTTTTTCCGCGTCGTCCCCGGTGAACAAGAACGCCCCGAGTATGGACCGCACCGTCGACTCCGGCATATACCCCGGAGCCGCCGAATAAGCTTCCCGCAGAACCGTGTTCTCGGGATTCAGGACATCCATCCTAGTCTGGGAAAAATACCCGGTATCCACATTATGCCCGACAGTGCGCGCCCCGGAGTCGATATCCACCACTCCGGCCAGGATCTTAAGCAAGGTGGATTTTCCCGCGCCGTTCTCCCCGACCAAGACCGCTTTCTCGCCCTGCAAAACCTCAAAATTAAAATCGCGGTAAACCTGGATATCCCCGTAAGCCTTGGAAATATTCTCCAGGTTCAACACCTTGTAGCCGCTCTTGCGGGTCGGGGGGAACTTAATGTTGCCGATACTCTCCCGCGGGTCCGGCGGCAGGACCACCGGGTCCTTTTCGATCCGTTCCAGGATCGTGCGTTTAGACCTTACCGCCGCGGCTTTATTCGGCTGGGCGTGAAAACGCGAAACGAACTTTTCCAACTGTTCGCGCTTCTTCTCCTGCTCCTTAAACTGCTTCTCCAGGTGGATCCTGCGCTCGGCCTTGATCTCTTCATAATGCTCGTAATTCCCCTGAACCTTATAGATCGCGCCGTTCTCCAGGATCAAAGTATAATTGGTAACGTCATTAAGAAAATCCTTATCGTGGGAGATCATGATGAACGTCCCGTCGAAATCCGCCAGGTAATTCTTCAGCCAGATCGCGGCGTTCAAGTCCAGATAGTTGGTCGGCTCGTCCAGAAGCAGGATGTCATAATTGAAGGTCAATAGTTTGCCCAGCAGCGTGCGCATCTGCCACCCGCCGGAAAGGTCCTTAACCGGCCGGTTGAAATCTTTCTCTTTAAAACCCAGCCCGGAAAGGATCTTCTTGGCTTTATGCTCCAGTTCCAGGTACCCCATCGTCTCAAGCTCGTGCAGGACCTCGCCGTAACGGTCGGTGCCGGCGAGATTATCGTTCTCCAGCTTTTCTTTTTCATTCTTGAGCGCGGTAATAGCCTTATCCCCTTCCACCAGCTCGGAAAGCACGGTGCGCTCGGAATGAAAACTCGATTCCTGGGGCAGGTAGCCGATACGGGTATTGCGGTTGACCTGAACGTCCCCGGAGGACGGCTCAGTCTCCCCCAAGATCAAAGAGAACAAAGTACTTTTCCCGGTACCATTAGGGCCGATCAAACCGATCTTCTCCCCTTTATTTATGGTCAGGCAGATATTCTCGAAAAGGACCTTCTTGCCGTAATTTTTGGAAAGGTTGAGTATAGTTATCATTTTTTTTATTAAACCGGCCGGCGGGATTCCATGGCCATCGAAAGCGTGGCCGGGTCGGCGTATTCCAGGTTAGAGCCTACCGGAAGCCCAAGGCCGATGCGGCTGATAGCCGCGCCCGTGGGTTTGATCACTTTTGCCAGGTACAAAGCTGTCGCTTCGCCCTCGTTATCCGAATCAGTGGCAATTATCACTTCCTTGATATTTTCATTCTTGACCCGCTGGATCAGGCTGTCGATCTTTAAGTCCTGAGGCCCGCGGCCTTCCAGCGGCGCGATCGAGCCCAAAAGCACGTGATACAGACCGTGGAACGAACCGGCCCGCTCCAGGGAATTAACGTCGGACGGCTTCTCCACCACGCAAAGCACTTCCCGGTTGCGCCGGACATCCCGGCAGATAGAACAAGTTTCCTCTTCGCTCAAATTATGGCAGATCCGGCAGAAATGCACGCTCTCCTTGACCTTGACCAGAGCGTCCGCCATATCCCGGATCTCCTCGGAACTGGCGTTAAGGATATAAGTCACGATCCGTTCGGCGCTCCGGCGGCCGATGCCGGGAAGCTTGACCAAACGGTCTATAAGTTTTTCGATCGTCTCGGGATAATTAGCCATTACTTTCTTCCTTGATCACCCTGGCGTTAAAAGTATCCATCGCCGACTGCAATGCCGGATCGGACGAAGCCGCGTCATCGGCCTTCACTTCCTCGGAAAGAGTGAAATTAAGTTTCAACGCCGCCTTCAGCGCCGCGTGGACGGCTTTTTCCGCGATCGCCCGGTTAGCCGGTTTCTCCAGGGACTCCTTATAAAGAGAACGGTTCTTATGAAAAGCCACGGTCAGGACATCCCCGGAAAGCTTCAGCGGCTCGCCCTCTTTCAGGTAACTGCCGATAGAGATCTTGACCTTATTGATATTCGCGACAATACTCTCCCAGGCCGCCCGCACATCTTCCAGGGAAACAGTTATCTTCTCCGCCGCCGGCTTCTCGGCGAGGCGCGGATGCGGATGGCGCACTTCCTGTTCCGCGGGATGATACACCGCAGGCTTTTCCGGAGAATGATGCGTCGCAGGCTTAGCTTTAACTTCCGCCGCGGCCTGATGCGCGGGAACCTTTTCCGGCTGAACTGCCCGGACAGCCGGCCCGGCGGACCCGGCAGCCGGTTTAACTATGCTTAATTTTACCAGGCTGACTTCCAGAGGGATACGCAAAGACTCCATCCGCTTGGCGGTCTCCTGGGTGTTGACCAGCACGCTGAAAGCGTTAAAGATCTCCTCCAGCTTCAATCTGCCGGCCTGCTCCGCCAGCCGTTTGCAAACATCATCCGGCAGGTCGATCAACCCGCTGTCCTGTTTGCTGATCTTCGCCACCATCAGGTTGCGGAAATGCTCGATCAGGTCCGTGAGGAACACGTGCGCGTCTTTGCCGTTATCGATGACCCCGTTAAGAAGCTCCAGCGCGCCCGCCGGGTCCTTGCCGATGATCTTGTCGGTGATCTCAAAAAGAGTATTCTGCTCGACCATCCCCAGCATGGAAACCACATCTTCCAGCCGGACATTATCTTTGGAGAAAGCCACCAGCTGGTCGAGAATAGACTCCGCGTCGCGCAAAGCCCCGTCCGAAGCCTTGGCCACGGCAAAAAGCACGTCCTTGTCCACTTTGACATTCTCCGAACCGATGATCTTCTCCAGCTGGGCGATGATCTCCATTACCGGTATCCTGCGGAAATCCAGCCGCTGGCAGCGGGAAAGTATCGTCGCCGGGACTTTGGAAGGCTGAGTGGTGGCGAAAATAAATTTAACGAACTCCGGCGGCTCCTCCAGGGTCTTAAGCAAAGCGTTAAAACCGTCGGTGGTGATCTGGTGGACCTCGTCGATAATATAAACCTTGAACTTGCCGTTGGCCGGGGAGAATTTAACGTTCTCGCGCAGGGTGCGGATCTCGTCTATGCCGCGGTTGGAAGCGCCGTCGATCTCGATAACATCCAGGCTCCTTCCGCCGGCGATATCCAGGCAGGCCGGGCACTGCCCGCACGGCTCGGCCGTGGGGCCCTTCTGGCAGTTAATGGCCTTAGCCAGGATCCGGGCGGTAGAAGTCTTGCCGACACCCCGCGGCCCGGAAAAAAGGTAGGCGTGGGCTAAACGGTCTTTCTGGATCGCGCTTTTTAATTGATTAACGATGTGGTCCTGGCCGACGATCTGATCGAAATTCTTCGGCCGCCACTTTAGGGCGAAAACGGTGTAGGACATGTTACTATTTATACCAGAATTCGAGGCAAAAGGCAACTTATTTCGCTCTTCCCCGGCGAAGAAAAGCAGAGAAAAAGCAGACGTTTTAGCTATCTCTCTACTACTGCTATAATTACAAAAGAAATACTTTTTCGCTCATGAAAAGTATTTCTTTTATAACTCGATACCATTACGTAACTTGGCTAAAACGTCTGCGAATTTACCGCGGCATCAGCGCGAACACGCCCCAACCCAGGTATTCGCGGGTGTAAGCGGCGTAGCGCCCGGGTTCCGAGGTAAGCTGAGCCCGGACTTCTTTCGCGAGCTCGTCGCCGGGATTGGCCTCAAGCCACCGGCGCATGGTAAGCCATTTAGCCGCCTCGTATCTGTCCCAGCCGTCCTGGTCAGCCAGGATCATTTCCACGACGTCATAACCCAGGCGGCTGAAAGACGCGATAAGTTCAGGAAGCAAGAAAAAATCGGATATCGCGGTGGCAAGACACCCTTTGGCAGCCTCTTCCGTCGGCGGTAACTGCCGCCAGTAAGGCTCGCCAATAAGGATGATCCCTCCGGCGCGCAGGCTCCGCGCCAAAAGCTCAATAGTCCCGGCGACGCCGCCGCCGATCCAGGTGGCTCCGACACATGCGGCCACATTAACCTTCTCGTCAGAAACATAGCCGGCGGCATCGTCATGGATAAATTTGACTTTATCGGCAACACCCAATTCTTTAGCGCGAAGTTTCGCCTGCTCGCTAAATAACTGGCTCATGTCAACCCCGGTGCCGATGATCCCATGATCGCGCGCCCAGGTGCACAACATCTCCCCCGACCCGCTGCCCAAGTCAAGCACCCGGTCTCCCGGTTTCAACCGCAGCGCCGCGCCAAGAACGGCAAGCTTATCGGGCGTGATCGGGTTATGAATCCGGTGAGCGCTTTCAGTAATATTAAATATCCGTGGAATGTCCATTATGGAAAATCTCCTTTTTTTATTATATCAAAATTTAGCCTCAAAAATAGAAAAATTATGCATCCCCGACATGTCTTAAATAAAGGGGACAGTCCCCATTTATTTTTTCTATCAGTTTTTCAAAAAGAATAAAATAATTTCAATCCTTACTACGCTGCATATAGAAAAAAACGAACCCTCGCGCTCTTAGATAATGAGTACAAGGGTTCAAATTAGTATCAATTTCGGAGAGGCTGGGATTTGAACCCAGGGACCCGGTTTCCCAAGTCAACTCATTAGCAGTGAGTTGCATTCGACCGCTCTGCCACCTCTCCAGGATCTATTTTCCGCGCCTCTTGGCGCGTTTAAATTTAAAGAACTCTTTCAACAGTTCCGCGCACTCTTCTTCAAGCACGCCTTTAACCACCTTGATCCGGTGATTCAGCTTTTTGCTGTTGACGATATTAAAAACCGAGCCGCATCCGCCGGTCTTGGGGTCGGAAGCGCCGTAAAACAGGCTTTTGACCCGGGCCAGGACCATGGCCCCGGAACACATACTGCAAGGCTCGATCGTAACATAGACCGCGGCCTCGTTCAGCCACTTCGCGCCCAGGGAATTCGCCGCCGAGGTCAAGGCCAGCATTTCGGCGTGCGCGGTGGGGTCTTTGAGCATTTCCACCTGGTTATGGCCGCGGCCGACGATCGCGCCTTTATGCACGATAACGCAGCCGACCGGGACTTCATCTCTCGAAAAAGCTTTTTGCGCTTCTTTCAGCGCTTCCCGCATGTAAATTTCGTGCAATTTGCTCACTTTTTCCAGGGACCAACCACCTCCACACCCGGTGTGGAATACCGGGGACGGGCTGCAACAGGTATCTTAGTGCGCCCAGCCCCCTTCGGGGACGGGCTGCAACAGGTATCTTAGTGCGCCCAGCCCCCTTCGGGGACGGGCTCCAACAGGTATCTTAGTGCGCCCAGCCCCCTTCGGGGACGGGCTCCAACAGGTATCTTAGTGCGCCCAGCCCCCTTCGGGGACGGGCTCTAACAGATATCTTAGTGCGCCCAGCTGGAATCGAACCAGCAACAACCAGCTCCGTAGGCTGATGCTCTATCCAATTGAGCTATGGGCGCAATAATCTTTTGGCAATCCATAGCTCAACACCTTAAAAGCAACGAGCAAGCCGCCAGGCTTGCGAAGTCCCGCAATGTTTTCGGCGGGATTGAGCTATGGGCGCAATAATCTTTTGGCAATCCATAGCTCAACACCTTAAAAGCAACGAGCAAGCCGCCAGGCTTGCGAAGTCCCGCAATGTTTTCGGCGGGATTGAGCTATGGGCGCAAATTTGTCTTAAAATTATAGCACATTAACCGGCATTGACAATCTATTATTTTAGGCCCGGGCCGGTCAATTATCCCCGAGAAGGCTTTTCACCTTCCGCAGAAGGATGTTCAGATCGACGGGCTTGACCAGGACCACGGGATTCGCTTTATTCATCCCGGACATGCTTTCCTGGATGCTGTAAGAGCCGGTAAGCAGGATAACCGGTATCATATTGCCGTTCTTCCTGATTATTTCCAGAACCGCCAGCCCGTCCATCCCCGGCATCTTCTTATCCATGATCAGCAGGTCGGGATCGTGTTTCTCGATAATATTCAACGCCTCCTGGCCGCAGCTTCCGGTTAAAACCTCAAAACCGCTGTTAGCGAGAAACTGCTTAAGCACCGAACAGATCAGCTTTTCATCATCAACCGCGAGTATCTTATACAACTTTCCCCTCCCCTCCCTCTATCGGCAGAACAATAGTAAACCTGGTGCCCTGTCCAAGCTTACTTTCGCATTTTAATTCTCCGCCGTGCGCTTTGATCAGCCCGTAACAAACAGACAACCCCAGCCCTGTGCCGGTCTCCTTGGTCGTAAAGAAAGGCGTGAACAATTTCCGCAGGTTCTCGTTGGATATGCCGCATCCGGTATCGGAAACAGAGACCCTGACGCTTTCCCGGTCCCGCGACGTGGCGATCGTGATCGTCCCCCCTTCCGGCATAGCGTCGGCCGCGTTATGTAAAAGGTTCATGATAACTTCCTGTATCTCTTTCTCGTCGATCCTGACCAGCGGCAAAGATTTCGCGTAATCCCTCGATATTTTAATATTGCGCAGCGAATACTGGTATTCCAGCAGTTCCAGCAGGCTATCCAGGGAAACATTGATCCGTATATCCTGGATCGATTCCCTGCTCGGCCGGGCGAACTTCAAAAGCCTGTTGATGATACTGCTGGAACGGCTGCATTGGTCAAGAATGATGTTCAATCCCTCTTTCACCTCGCCGTTCACACCTGGCTCCATCAAAGCGAGCTGGGCCTTTCCGGAAATTATCATCAGGGGATTCCTGATCTCATGGGCGATACCGGAAACAAGCTCTCCCAGCTGGGCCAGGCGCAAAGACTGCTCCACTTTCTTCTGCGAAGTAAGGTCCCGGACAAAGATCAATATACCGCCGTTATATTCATTCATATAATGGGCGTTGACCTCGACGTCCAGCAAAACCCCGTCTTTGCGCCGGTAGCGCGTCTCTAAAACATCAAAACCTTTGTCCGGAAGAGTTTCTATGTTACTCCGGATCTCCTCCTCGCGCTGTAAAGCCTCCAGGTCGTTGATCCGCATTTTCAGGAGTTCTTCACGCGTATAACCGGTCAGGTCGCATAACGCGCTGTTAATATCAAGTATCCTGCCCGAAAGGTCCAGGTAAATAAAACCGTTGATGGAAGTCTCGATTAGGGCTTTAGACATATTGACCGCTTTAACGACCTGCTCCTGCATTTTCCGGGTTTTTTCATAGAACAGGGAATTCTCTACCGCCAGCGCCGCCTGGTTGGCCAGGATATTGAAAACGCTCATATCCTCCTGGCTGTAAGGCTGGAGCGAACTCCTTTCACCCAGGAAGATAAATCCCAACAGCCTGTTCTCCAGGAACAGCGGTATGACCAGTGATATCTTGCGCAAAGCCATCCTTCTGGCCAGATCGACCGCCTCCCAATTCCCGGAAATATCCGCTTCCTTTTTTATCCCTTCGTAAGAGATCGGGTTATATCCGCGGAAAAGGCGCGGGATCAAGGAGTTTTGATAAGATATTTCAGGGGAAGAACTGATATTCTTGTAACGGCTGGCTTTAAGCACATACCTTTTATTTTCTTTATCCTCAAGATAGATCGCGACGTAAGAAACCCTCACCGCTTTATTTATGACATGGGTAATGAAATTCAGGAGTTTAGACAGATCGTTGATCCGGGTGATCCCGATAGAAGCGTGCCTTAGGACATCCCGGTACATTTTCTGCCCGCGCAGGAGGCGCCTTTCCGCGCTTTCCTGAAGGAAAGCGTAGAAATAAGGCCCCAGCGTCGCCAGGATAATGGTCAGGCCGAAAGGTATCACCAGCCAGTTCTGCCCCAACAGGTCCATGAACTGTTTCTGGAAAGCCGTCGCGACTACAAAAGACAGGCCCAGGACGAGAGTATAAGTGACCAGGAATAATCCGGCGCGGGTGACCGCGATCTTGATGTCCAGGATCTGATACTTCAATATAGCGTAAGTGACTATAACGGTATATATGGAAATAGCGATACTTCCGACCGGATAGACCGCTATCCCGTACATCGGGAAGAAATAGGTGCTGGCCCCGATAAAAGCGATAAAAAAGCCCGCCAGCAGGTAAGCGATCTTGTTCCGCTCCGCTTTATTGACTTTCTGATACAACCGGATCAATTCCAGGTTGCCCATGACCACCAATGCCACCCAGAAAAATAAAGCGAATGAAAACAAAAGAGTGACCCGGGGATAATAAAAAGAACCGAACGCGATATCGACACGCGGCACAAAAAAACCGGTAGTCAGGTTCAGCACGTTAAAAACAGCCGCCGAAATATAAGCGATGATAATGATCTTGCGGCGGGGTATCGAACTGAGGATATAAACAAAATGAAAAAATATAACGGGGATAAATACCGCCGAACACATCGCCCACTTATAAATGGATAGCGCCAGGGCTTTGTTCGGGGTTATAGAAGCGAAAAACGCGCCCAGCGCCCAGGCCGACACGGCCAGGTTCAGCCAGGCCCACAGCCTGTGCATCATATTTTTCCTGAACAGGATAATGAATATAAAAAGGAAGAAACAACAAAAGAAGAGGACCAGGCTGGACGAAGCTAATAAATTAATAGCCGGTAAATTCGTCATAAATTAAAAGATTAATTGCTGCGGATTAATTCTTAACTCATTATAGCCGTGTATATTATGCCAGTCAATAATAAAATAAAACCGCTTGCGCCGTCTTTTCAAGATAAAAACCTTGAATAAAAACATCTTCAAGAATATAATAATATATTATTCTCAAGAATTCACATTCCTAACCAGGAGACCGAATGTCGGAAAAAGTCAAACAAATAGCCCGAAGGATCAAAGAACTGCGCAAGATCTCCGGATTAAGCGCGGAAGCCGCCGCCAAAGACCTGCACCTGGCCCCTGAAACATACCGGAAATACGAAACCGGCAATACCGATATCCCGGTCAGCGTCCTTTACGAGGCCGCCAGGAAATTCAACGTGGAACTTACCGCCCTGCTTACCGGGGACGAGCCGCATTTGCATACATACTGCCTGGTAAAAGGCGGCACCGGCCCCTCCGCCGACCGGAGAAAAGAATATAAATACCGGGACCTGGCCTATAATTTCGCCCAGAAAAAAGCCGAAACTTTCCTGGTCACCGCCACCCCGAAACCGGCGTCGGCCAAAATACATTTCTATTCCCACCCCGGGCAGGAATTCAATTATGTCCTCAGCGGCACCCTGAAAGTCATCCTGGACGGGCATGAAATAGTCCTCGATGAAGGCGATTCTTTATTTTTCAACTCGGGGTTAGAGCACGCCATGGTCGCTCTCAAGAACAAACCCGCCAGGTTCCTGGCCGTGATCATCTAATCTAAGGAGATACTTTCCATGCTGGATAAATTCGTCAACGGCCCGTTCAGATCTTATGAAGATTTTTATAAGAACTTTAAGATAAACGTCCCCGCCAACTTCAATTTCGCTTACGACGTTTCCGACAAGCTCGCCGAAGAACATCCCAGGAAAAGGGCCCTGGTCTGGTGCGACGAAAGAGGCGCCCAGGCCGTATTCAATTTCGGGCAGATGAAATTATACAGCGACAAGACCGCCAATTTCCTTAAAAACCTGGGGATAAAAAAAGGCGACAAGGTAATGCTGGTGCTCAAGCGCCGCTACGAATACTGGTTCTGCATCCTGGCTTTGCACAAGCTCGGAGCCGTCGCCATACCGGCCACCCACCTTTTAAAAGCCAAAGACATCACTTACCGCAATAACGCGGCGGATATAAAAATGATCATCGCCATAGACTCCCCCGACGTTATCGAACAGGTCGATATTTCCCAGAGGTCTTCCCCGTCCCTGAAGTTCAAAGTAGTCGTCGGGGCGGACCGCGCCGGCTGGATGAATTTCCACAAAGAGCTCAAGAAAGCCTCGCCGGATTTCGCGCGGCCTAAAGGCAAAGAAGCGACCCAGAACACCGACAGCTCCCTTCTTTACTTTACCTCAGGCACTACCGGGATGCCCAAGATGGTCGAGCACAACTTCGCTTATCCGCTCGGCCATATCCTCACCGCCAAATTCTGGCAGAACGTCCAGGATAACGGCCTGCATTTGACCGTAGCCGAGACCGGCTGGGCCAAAGCCGCCTGGGGCAAGATCTACGGCCAATGGATCTGCGGAAGCGCCGTTTTTGTCTATGACTTCGACAGGTTCAAGCCGAAAGACCTGCTCGACGTGGCGTTCAAGCACGGGGTGACCACTTTCTGCGCCCCGCCGACGGTTTACCGCTACCTGATCAAAGAGAACCTCAAGAACTACGACTTTAAAAAAATAAAATACTGCGTGGTCGCCGGGGAGCCGCTCAACCCCGAGGTTTACAACCAGTTCTACAAAATGACCGGGATAAAATTGATGGAAGGATTCGGGCAGACCGAGGTCACCGTCGCCCTGGGGACTTATTCCTGGATGGAGCCGAAACCCGGTTCCATGGGCAAGCCCTCTCCCGGCTACGATATCGACCTCTTGAACGACCAGGGCGTTTCCTGCCAGCCCGGAGAACCGGGGCAGATCGTCATCTACACCGATAAACGTAAACCGGTAGGGATGTTCAAAGGTTACTACCGCGACGATAAATTGACCAGGTCGGTCTGGCATGACGGGATATATTACACCGGGGATATGGCCTGGAAAGATGAAGACGGTTATTTCTGGTTCGTCGGAAGGGCCGACGACCTGATCAAAAGCTCGGGCTACCGGATCGGGCCTTTCGAAGTCGAATCCGCCCTGCTGGAGCACCCCGCGGTGCTGGAATGCGCGATCACCGCTGTCCCCGACCCCGACCGCGGGCAGATCGTCAAAGCGACCATAGTCCTGACCAAAAAATACACCGCCAGCCCGGACCTGGCGGTCGCGCTTCAGGAGCACGTCAAAAAAATAACCGCGCCCTACAAATACCCCAGGATAATCGAATTCGCCAGCGAACTGCCTAAAACGATAAGCGGAAAGATCCGGCGGGTAGAGATCAGAGGAAAAAACAAAATAGAATAAAACCCGCTCTCGCACCCCTGGGGTGCGCAACGGTTTTCAGGCTATGCGGGAAAAGTTATTTTAAACACGGCCCCATTATTGGCTTGGCTTTCCACGTTGATCACACCCTCGTGTTTTTTAATGATACTATAGATCAAAGACAACCCCAATCCGGTCCCTTCCCCTACCTCTTTGGTCGTAAAGAACGGGTCGAATAATCTGGGTATATTCTCAACCGGTATCCCGATCCCGTTATCGCAAACGGACAGAACCACCTTATTATCCGCGTTCACCCCGGTCTTGATCGTTATTACCCCGCCTTCTTTACCGGGGAATTGTTTTTCCACCGCCCATTTCGCGTTGGACACCAGGCCCAGGACCACCTGTTGGAGCAGTTGTTCGTCGCCGATGACCGGAACCAGGCCCGGATCAAGCGCGGTCCGGATATCGATCTTCCCCATCTTTAATTCCCGGGCGATCACCACCAGGACTTTTTCTATCAATCCATTAAGATCAAGCTGACTGAATTTACCTTTAGAAATATGCGCCAGGCCCAGCAAAGAGCTGGTTATCCTGGTGCAGCGCAGCGCGGAATCCTCGGCCACATCCAAAAGCTCCTTAAAATCATTAAAATTATAATCCTTTTTACCCTGAGCCTCCAGTTTGATCAGCTGGATATTATTCAAGACCCCGGTCAGAGGATTGTTCAACTCATGGGCGATCCCTCCCGCTAACTGCCCGATCGAAGCCATCTTTGCCGACTGAATAAGCTGGTCCTGGACTTCCTGCAGTTTTTCATACGCGCGCTTCAATTCTTCCTCGGAGCGCCTGCGATCGGTAACATCCATCCAGATCCCGCAGACAAAATTACCGTTCTCAAGCTTAATAGTGCTTAAAGACACTTCAACATTGACCAGAGAGCCGTCTTTCCTGCGCTGGAGCGTCTCGAATTTCTTTCTTCTTCCCGAAAGAGCGTCGTCATAATGAGCGGGAAAATCATCTTTTGATTCCTTAACTTCGATCTCCGCCATGTTAAGACCGCGGAATTCTTCAATAGTGTAACCCAGGTTTTCCGCCGCCGCCCGGTTAAAGAACAAAAAAGTCCCGTCCCTATTCAGGACCACGATCCCTTCGTTGGTATTCTCGAATATCGACCGGAATTTTTCTTCGCTGACTCTCAGTTCTTCCTGAGATTTCTTTAATTCGGTGATATCGTGCATCACCACGACCGCTCCAAGCAATTTCATATTATTATCATAGAACGGATAGCCGAAAGCGACAATATCCCGCTTGGGCCGGCCTTTGGCGGCGATGACCATCCTGGACCTGCGGACGATCTCTCCTTTATACGCCCGGACCAGAGGCACGCGGTCCACCGGCAGCAGCGTGGCCCCGTCCTCTTCGTAAAGGTCATAATGCTCCGGCCATTTATCCTGGGGGATATCGCAAATGTCCGCGCCGAGCCACTGGCGGGCCGTGCGGTTAAAAAGGATCAGCTTGCCGGACGCGTCGCAGGCGACCACTCCGGATTCCACGCTCTCGAGCAGGGCGGAAGAAAACTCCCTTTCCCGGAACAGCTTCTCTTCTATTTTGCGGCGCCGGAAGTCTTCTCTCCTGTGCACTTGATTAACGACCAGGATAGTTATCAGAATGCCCGCCAGGACGACAGGTAATGTTTCCTGGACCTCCCCGGGCAGGTCTTCGCCTGAAGTATAGTAAACCCCGGAGAACCTTAAATTAAGAAACACTATGGCCGCTGCCGCCGCGATCAGGACGAACGCCGTAATTCTGGTCTTTTTATTCATGCCTGAAATGAATATAGATCCTGCCCCAGCCTTTATCGGTCTTCTCCATGCGCGAATAAAGCCGGCGGACCTCTTTCTTGTTAAGAAAATTCAGGATCCTTTTCTTGACGCCGTCCACAGCCTCCCCGTAAGCGATCTCCACGGACCTGGCCTTATTATCAACCGCTTCCTGGAGGATAGCGGCGATCTTTTCTTCCATATCCGGGACAGCCGGGTAAAGGTTAAGCTTTAATTTCATATTTCTGTTTTGCCCTAAATGCGGATCGGTAGAACCACGAAAGGAATTCCCTGCTGGTAAAACCTTCGCTGAAGAGTGAATACGGTGTCATTATGCAGTAAGCGGGTCCACAATGTTTCCCGGGGGAATACCAATTGCCCGCCGAAGACTACCGCCTTGGGAAAACGCTCCTGGACCAGGGCTATAACCTTATCCGACTCGCTGACCACGTCGACCCCGGTAAAAGACAGCCCCTCGGCGTAGAATCCCTGCCCTTTCATGAACTCGACATACCTCTTAAGCTCTTTCTTCGCCTCCAGCTCCAGCCGGCTGACCTCTTTGACCCCCTTGAAGTTACCGGCGTCGATCACGCTGATCTGCACGAAGATCAGATTACGGAAATCCCTTCCGAAAAGGCGGATGGCGTTAAAAAGCGTATGCAGCCCCAGGCCGTTGAAACCGCTGACCATGAAAACCGCGGTTTTGCCTTTAGGGTCATACCCGTCCTGCCTGGCTCCGTCCGGCGGGGAGATCACCGCGGTATCGGTAAGGGTGTTCAACCTTTGCAGGAGCTTGCCGACCTGCCGGTAATGATGTTTGATCATAAAAGCGCAAACGGAAAGAGAACCGGTGATCAATAATGTCACCCATCCGCCTTCGCCGAACTTTATGACCACGACCGATATCAGGATGAAGGTGGTCAGGATAAGCCCGGAGCCGTTGACCAGCATTTTCCTCAACCAGCTCTTTTCCTCGACCCGGACATTCCACCAATGACGGACCATGCCCAGCTGCGAAAGGAAAAAAGTGATAAAAACGTTGATACTGTAAAGGACCACGATTATCTGCACCGATCCGCGGGTCAAAGCCAGAGTGATCATGGCCCCCAGCCCCATCAAAAGGATACCGTTCTGGGTGACCAGCCGGTCGCTTAAATTGGCGAACCTGTTGGGAAGCCAGCGGTCGATGGCCATGCTGGCGATAACCCTCGGCCCGCCCAGAAACCCGGTCTGAGCGCTGATCAAAAGCAGGAACCCCTCGGAAAGCAGGATAGTAACCACAAAAATATATCCGGCCCGCCCCCAACCGGCGGAGATATTCTCGAAAAGCACGGCGTTAAGGGTCTTGCCGTGGACGGGACTTACCGAGAACAAAAGATAAGCGAGCATCAGCCCGAAAACGACGAACGCCAGGGAAAAAGCCATATACTGGATGGTTTTTTTGCCGGTGGCGACTTTCGGCTCGCGCAGGATCGGCAGGCCGTTGCTGACGGCTTCGATACCGGTGAACGTGCCCGCGCCCAGGCTGTAAGCGCGCATGATCAGGAAAAATACCCCCCAGGCCCCCACGGTAGAGGCTAACTGGGCGGTCTGGGCCCGGGTCGATTCAACCAGGGCCGGGAACTGCCCGGCGTGGATGACGATAGCGTAAACTATCGCCGCCACGTGGGTCAGCACAAAAAGCAGGAATATCGGCACCAGCGGGACCACCGATTCCTTGACCCCGCGCATATTCATGATCAATAACAGCAAAACGCCGCAGATGGAAACCGTGAGTTTAGCGTGGATGAATTGGGGCGGCAGGAAACTGAAAACAGCGTCCACGCCGCTGGCGATGGAAATAGCGATGGTAAAAACATAATCCACGATCAAAGCGCAGCCCGAGAACACGCCGACCGCCGGAGAAAGCAATTTGCTGGCGACCAGGTAACCGCCGCCGCCGGAAGGGAATATCTCGATGATCTGGGAATAACTGGCGCAGATCAAAAAGATCGTGACCGCGGTAGCCAGGGCCACGAAAATACTTAAAGCGGTATGCCCCTGCAAAGCCAGAAATGCCGCCTCCGGGCCGTAGCAGGAAGAAGACAGGCCGTCCGCGCCCAGGCCGATCCAGGCAAAGAAAGCGATCAGGGAAAGCTTGTGGAAAATGGAATTATCCAGCGGGTTGCGCGCCCGGCCGATGATCACATTCTTGATCTTAGAAAAAACCCCCATTGAGCAAACTCCCTAATACGGCCAGCGCCAGTTGCGGATCTCCGGCATATCTTCGCCGTGCTCCGAGATGTAATGCTTATGCTCGATCAATTTATTATGCAGCCAGTCTTTGACATGCCCGGCCCGGTTAGCCAGCCCGGGGACCCGGTCGATCACGTCGTCAACCAGGTCAAAACGGTCAAGCTCGTTCATCACCGTCATATCGAAAGGCGTGGTCGTGGTCCCTTCTTCCTTATATCCGCGCACGTGGAAATTATCGTGGTTGGCGCGGCGGTAGATCAAACGGTGGATCAGCCAGGGATAACCGTGGAAAGCGAAGATCACCGGTTTATCCGCGGTAAAAAGGCTGTCGAAATCAACATCGCTTAAGCCGTGCGGGTGCTCGCTCTGCGGCTGGAGGGTCATCAGATCGACCACGTTGACCACCCGGACTTTCAACTCCGGGAACTTCTGCCGGAGGATATCCACGGCGGCCAGGGTTTCCAGGGTAGGCACGTCCCCGGCGCAAGCCATGACCACGTCCGGCCCGCCGCCCTTGTCGCTGCTGGCCCATTCCCAGATCCCGATGCCTTTGGTGCAATGCGCGACGGCCGCGTCCATGTTCAAGTATTGCAACCCCGGGTGCTTGCCGGCGATGATCACATTGACGTAATTGCGGCTGCGCAGGCAATGGTCGGCGACGGAAAGCAAAGTATTCGTGTCCGGCGGCAGGTAAACCCGGATGATCTCGGCCTTTTTATTCACCACGTGGTCGATAAAACCCGGGTCCTGGTGGGAAAGCCCGTTATGGTCCTGCCTCCAGACGTGCGAAGTCAGGAGATAATTTACCGAAGCGATCGGCCTGCGCCAGCCGACCTTGCGGCAGGTCTTCAGCCACTTGGCGTGCTGGTTGAACATGGAATCGACGATATGGATAAAAGCCTCGTAGCAGGAGAAAAATCCGTGCCTGCCGGTCAACAGGTAGCCTTCCAGCCAGCCCTGGCAGGTATGCTCGCTGAGGATCTCCATTACCCTGCCGTCAACAGCCAGGTGGTCGTCTTCCGGAAGGATCTCCGCCATCCAGGCCCGGTTAGTAAGATCAAAAAGCGCGCTCAAACGGTTGGAAGTCGTTTCATCCGGCCCGACAACCCGGAAATTTTTGGCCTTCTGGTTCAATTTCATCACGTCGCGCAGGAAATTTCCCAGGATCTTGGTCGTTTCCGACTCCAGCGTCCCGGGCTTATCGAATTTCACCGCGTATTTCCGGAAATCCGGCATCTGCAGGTCGCGCAGCAGCAGGCCGCCGTTGGCGTGCGGATTATCGCTCATCCGCATCCTGCCTTCGGGCGCGAGCCGGGCAAGTTCCGGGATCAACTTACCGTTGCGGTCGAACAATTCTTCCGGCTTATAGCTTTTCATCCACTTTTCCAGGATCTTGATATGCGCCGGCTTTTCAGCCAGTTCGGATAACGGCACCTGGTGCGACCGCCAATACCCTTCGGTCTTCAGGCCGTCGATACTCTTAGGGCCGGTCCATCCTTTCGGAGTGCGTAAAACGATCATCGGCCAGGCCGGGCGGGAAACTTTCTTCCCCCCGCTGCGGGCCTTTTTCTGGATCGCCCTGATCTCTTTGATCACGGCCTCCAGGGTCCGGGCGAAAAGCTTATGCATCTTCCGCGGGTCCGCGCCCTCGACAAAATAAGGCTTATACCCGTAACCGGTAAACAATTGTTTAAGCTCATTCTTGCTGATCCTGGCTAAAATAGTGGGATTGGAAATTTTGTAACCGTTAAGATGCAGGATCGGCAGGACAGCGCCGTCGGTAACCGGGTTAAGGAACTTGTTGGAATGCCAGGCGGTGGCCAGCGGCCCGGTTTCCGCTTCGCCGTCGCCGACAATGCAGGAAACGATCAGGTCCGGGTTGTCGAACGCCGCGCCGAAAGCGTGCGACAAAGAATACCCCAGTTCCCCCCCCTCGTGGATCGACCCCGGGGTCTCGCAACTTACGTGGCTGGGGATGCCTCCGGGAAAAGAAAACTGGCGGAACAGCTTGCGCATCCCGCCGGCATCCTGGCTGATATCCGGGTAATACTCGCTGTAAGTGCCTTCCAGGTAAGCGTTGGCGACCAGCGACGGCCCGCCGTGCCCCGGCCCGATGATATAGATCATATCCAGGCCGTATTTATTGATCAAACGGTTCAAGTGGGCGTAAATGAAATTCAAGCCCGGCGTCGTGCCCCAATGCCCGAGCAGCCGCGGCTTGATATGCTTGAGCGTCAACGGTTCGGATAATAAAGGATTATCCAGAAGATAGATCTGCCCCACGGAAAGGTAATTCGCCGCCCGCCAGTAAGCGTCGATCTTATTGAGCTCCTGCTCTGATAATTTCTGATCTTCATTGTGTTTCATCATGATCGCACCTTTTTTAACGGTAATTTACGAAACTAAGCGGGATCGAAAAATCCAGCGACCGCACGTGGGCGATCACCGCCTGCAGTTCGTCCTTCTTCGCGGAACTGACCTTGATCTTTTCCCCGTCGATCTGGGTCTGCACTTTCCGGCCGAGCTTTTTAATGATCCCGGTAAGCTCTTTGGCCTTCTCCTTGTCGATACCGGTGAATATCTCCACGCTCTGGCGCAAATACCCCTCGAAAGCTTTCTCCGGGGTATTGAACTTCAGGGATTTCAGGGATATCCCCCGCTTGGCCATCCGGGTCGCCAGGATATCGGTCAAAGCCCGCAGTTTAAAATCGTCGTCGGCGATCAAAGTCACTTTCTTCTCTTTGCGGTCGAAAGCTATCGACGCTTTGCTGCCTTTAAAATCGTAGCGCTGGGCCAGCTCTTTATTAGCCTGGTTGACCGCGTTATCCATCTCCTGCAAGTCCACTTCCGAAACGATATCAAAAGAAAAATCAGCCATTTGCAGCCTCCTGAATGCCGAATTCCGCCAGCACGCCGGCGGGATCGTTAATATACCTGCGGCAGACCGTCGTGACCGCCTGAAAATCCCGGATATCTTTCTCCGCCATCTTCTGGATCAACTGCGCGCGCCTTCTTATCTCCCCGATTATATCCCGGGGCGACTTGCCGCTTATCTGGGCCAGCCGGTCGCGGTAAATACTGCTGGTCGCTTCGACGAATTCCCCTTTGGAAAAATCATAAGAACATAAAGACGACAAAAGAACGGTATTCTTTTCCATGCCGGCGGTTTCCACCAACTCGCCGACAACCCTTCTAACCGAACAGTTCGACGCGTAACGCCGCATGATCACGAATACGTCCACCAGGTTAACCAGCATCTCAGGGACATTCATCGGCTCATTGGTCAGGCGCATTATCGTCTCGCGGGCGGTCGAAGCGTGCAGCGTGCCCATGCAATACTTGCCGATATTCATCGCGGTCATCAGGTCCTGCGCTTCCCTGCCCCTGACCTCGCCGACGATAACCCGGTCCGGCCGCATCCGCAGGGAATTCTTCACCAGGTCGGCCAGAGAAGTCTCCTCATCGCTTTCCAGGCGGGAACAATTCTCCTCCAGCTCCGTATTCATTTCCAGAGTGTCTTCGATGACCACGATCCGGTCATTGACCGGAACAAAGCTTAATAACGCGTTCAATAAAGTCGTCTTGCCCGTGCCCGGCCCGCCGGAGATCAGGATATTCGCGGATTTAACCCCCAGCCCGTCGACATAAACCCAGAACATCGCCGCCAGCTCCGGCGTAAGGGTTTTCCCCTTGATCAGCTCGATTATGCTTAAAGGCCGGCCCTTGGCCCGGGTAATGGTTATCTGCGGGCCGAAAGGCGAATACACGATATTGGCCCTTCCTTTAACTTCGGAAAGCTCCACGTTATTGATATTCCTGATCGCCTTCCTTCCGGAGAACACGATCAGCTTCTTGATCAACAGCTCAAGTTCCTCGCGCGTGGCGAACTGCTGGTCCGTTTTGACCATCCCCACCTTGGACTTATGCACATATATAGGGGAAAGATAATTTATCATTATATCTTCGACTTCCGGGTCGGCCAGGAACTTATCGATAATGCCGTAAGACAAGAATTCCTTGAAAAAAGCCTCCAGCTCCAGCCCCTTTACCCGTTTCACGAATTTCTGGCAGCGGGAAGAATTATAAACCTCCAGGAACGCCTGGAAAATGACGTCGTGCTTGGCGGCGATGTCCTGCAGGAGCAAAATCTTCCCGGTCAATTTATCCAGGATCTCGTTCTCGATGATTATTCTCTCGTTATCCATAACAGCCCCCCCCGCTGGCTAAAGATTAAGGTAGTATTTCGGACAAAATCAATGTTAATATTATATCAGAAATCACCAAAAAAAGCATAAAAAAAAGGGGACGGTTCTGTTTCTCTTCGCATCACCGCTTAAACCCCGGAAGCGGCCCATAGTTTTAGGAGTATCGCCGCGCCCATGCCTGCCAGTAACAGTCCGGAGACAACGCGGATCACGGCCCTGGCCTTCGGCCGGCTGGCGAAACCGCCGGCCAGATGGCCCGATAACCCGGCCAATAAGATCACCGGTGAAACCGCGGTCCCGGCCCCGAAAGCCAAAGCGTAAAGCACCCCCTCCCCAACCGAGTGCGCGATGATAATGATATAGCTTAAAATCCCCAGGAGCGGCAGGCACGGGGCGAAACCGGTTAACAAACCGAGAAGCCCGGCATTCCTCAAATTGCCCCGGGCGAAAAAAGAACAAAACCGGTTCTTTAACGGTTCCGGGAAGGCCAAAGTCAGGACCCCGATGCCCAGGATCAAAACCCCCAAGACCGCGTTCATCGCCTCCAGCCCTCCGGTGAATAAAGCGTTCTTCAATATCCCGGAGAACAAACCGCACAAAGCGCCGATAAACATATAACTGGCCAGTTTCCCCGCGGAAAAAGAAAAATACGCGAACAAACCTTTCTTGAAAGACGGCTTATAAGCGGCGATAAAACCGGCCAGGATCGGGCCGCAAAAACCCAGGCACGGCCCCGAACCAAGGATCAAACCGCAGCAAAATAAATAATATAGACTTTCTTTCATCTTAGGATTAATATAATGAAAAAAGGGGCTTTTGTCTATGCTTAAATTCCTGTTCCTGGGAATAACCGCCTCGGTATCCCAGGTGGTTATCCTGCGCGAATTCAGCTTTTCCATCGCCAAGAACGAACTGGCTTTGGTGGTGGCCGCGGGGATATGGATAGCCGCCTGCGCCTGGGGCAGTATCCGCGAACCCCGAGCCGGCCGAAGCACCCTCTCCGGGCCTTCCGGCGCCGTGCGGTTTGCCCTGCTCTTCTGCGTTTGCCTTCTGCTTATCCACCTGGCAAAAACCCTCTCCGGGATAAACTATTACGAAGCCGTCAGCCTGCGTTATTCCCTGCTCTGCGCTTTTGCCCTGATCGGCCCCCCGGCCATGGCGGTAGGCCTGCTCTTCCGCGGCTACTGCGCCGAATATCTTCAGAGCCATGCCTCCCCCAGCCCCGGGATCTACTCCGCGTTCCTGGCCTGGGAAGCGGCGGGATTTTTCCTCGGCGGTATAGCCTTCACATTTTTGTTCAAAGATTACACCAACCCATTCATCTTTGTTTTGCTGGCCCTTCCGCTCCTGCCGCCGGGCCTCAAATTCCGGCAGACCATTTTGCCGGCTTCGCTCATAATCCTCTTTACCCTGGCCTGCTCCGCTAATTTCACCCCGGTCCTCAGCCGGGAATTAGGCGGCGCGCGGATATCCCTGAATAAAGGCTCAGGCTACGGCCCGCTTATCGCCGCGGAACGCTCCGGCACCCAACTGATCTATTCCTCCGGCTCGCTGGCCGCCACCGGCGAAGACCGCGCCGGCGTGGAAACTTTCATCCACACCAGCCTTTCCGCGCTGGATTCTCCGCGGGGAAGCGACATCCTGTTCATCGGCGCCGCCCTCTCCGGACAGATCTCCGAGATCGCCCAATACTCGCCGCGTTCCCTGGACTGCGTCCAGATCAACCCCGCGGTCTCCGGAATGGTCCGGCAAGATCTTCCTCCCGGGCTCTCCGCCGTCGCCCGGGTCATCACCGCCGACCCGCGCTCCTGGCTGAAGAATACTCGCGGAAAATACGACGCCATCCTGGTGGAACTGCCCGCGCCCGATTCTTTCAGCCTTAACCGCTATTTCACCCGGGAATTCTTCAGCCTGGCCGCTTCGGCCCTGAAAAACCAGGGCGTATTCTCCTGCGTTATCCCGGGCAAAAGAGAGATCCTCAGCCCGCAATACGCCCGTTTCGATTCCAGCGTCACTGCCGCCGCCGAACAAATATTCCCCTTCGTTCTACTCGTCCCCGGCGACTCCCTGATCATCCTCGCCTCCGCGTCAGGCCGGATCTCCCCGCGAAAAATGCTGGAGAACTTCTCCCGCCGGAATCCCGCCGCGCGTTTCTTCACCTATTACCACCTGCGGGACGCCCTGGACCCGGGAATGTTAACTTACGCCCGCCGAACCCTGCGGAACAAATCCGCCCCGAACACCGACCTGGAACCCCGGGGGCTGCTCAATTACCTGCTCCTTCAGCAGGCGAAATTTTACCCATCTCTCCCGGCCCTGGCCCAAAAACTGAAACTGCCGGCCTTGATGCTCCTCCTGCTGGCGGCGCTGGCCGCGTCTGCCTCGCTCCGCCTGTCCCCGAAAACAACGGCGGCCTCCAACACCGCGGCGGTCGGCTTCTTATCGATCGGCTTAAGCTCCCTGGTCTTTATCCTCTTTCAGGTTTACTGCGGCGGGCTGTTCTGGAAATTAGGCTTGCTGACCGCGCTGTTCATGGCCGGCACCGCGGCGGGAGTCTTTCTGATCAATTCTTCCGGGATCAAACCGCGAGGAAAACTGAAAATTATCTGGCTGGCCTGGACAACGGTATTGACGGGATTGTTCTTCAGCCTGCCCCATCTGCGCTCCGGCATGCCGGCCGAAGTGATATTGGGGGCTTTTTCCCTGGCCGGCGGCCTGCTGACCGGAAGCGCTTATCCGGTGCTGGCCCCCTTATGGCGCGAATGCGGCACCGCGGGACAACGCGTCTCTCCCGCGCTCTACTCCGCCGACCTCGCCGGAGCCTTCATAGGCACTCTGGTCTTCGGCGTCTTCGCCATACCTTTCCTGGGAATAGCCGACAGCATCCTGCTCCTGCTCGCCGTCAGCTCGCTTTTTACAATCGCCAACCCGCGGGCTTAATCCCACACGCCGGATATCTTCTCCCCGCAGAATTTACACTTGCCTTCGACGATATTATCCTCAAGCACGGCAAATCCCGCGCGCCGGATCAACAACTTCGCGCAGCGCGGGCAAAAAGTATTCTCCCCCTCATTCTGCGGCACGTTGCCCACGTAAACGTAACGCAGCCCGACCTCTTCGGCGATCTCCCTGGCCCGGAACAAAGCCCGCACCGGCGTCGGAGAAAGGTTCACCAGCTTATACATCGGAAAGAACCGCGAAAAATGCACCGGCGTATCCGGCCCTAAATTCTCTTTGACCCAGACGCAGAGCGCGCGGATATCCGCGTCCGAATCATTGGCCCCGGGAATGACCAGGTTGGTGATCTCCAGCCACACCCCTTCTTGCTTAAGCACCTTCAGCGAACGCAGCACGTCCGCCAGGCGCCCTTCGCAGAAAGAAGAATAATACTTCTCGCTGAAGCCTTTCAGGTCGATATCCGCGGCGGTCAGGTATTTGGCCAGCTCGCGCAGCGGCGCCTCATTGATGAACCCGCAGGAATGCATCACGCAGGCGATACCTTCCTTCTTCGCCAGCTTGCAGATCTCCAGCATATACTCGTAGAAGACCGTCGGCTCGGTATAGGTGAACGCGATAGTCCCGGCCCCCGACTCTTTAGCCCGGCGAACCACTTCCTCCGGCGGCACGAACTCCGCTTCCGCCGCTTCGGGGTCCAGTTGGGAGATCTCCCAGTTCTGGCAGAACTTACAGCGCAGGTTACAGCCGGCAGTGGCGATGGAAAACGACGTAGTCCCGGGAAAAACATGGAAGAACGGCTTCTTCTCGATAGGATCCAGGTGCAGAGCCACCGGCCGGCCGAAAGTCAAAGTGACCAGCCTGCCGTCAACATTCCTGCGCGCCCGGCAAAACCCCCTCTGCCCCCGGGCGATCAAGCACTGGCGCGGGCAAAGCAAACACTGAACCTTCTCCCCCGCGGCCTTGGCCCAATACAACGCCACCCCGCCCGCCTTATCCCCGGCATCCTCCGCCGCCCACGCCAGCCCAACCGCCAGCAAAACCCCGATCATCCCTAACCAAACGATTTTTTTCATTTTCTAAAAAAAGCAGACGGTAGATTCAAGATTCTAATGCAACAAAGCACTGAACTTTTCGTGAGGTGTATAAAATTCTAAGGTTTTTCTTGGTCTATCATTTAATTCGTCCTGAACTTCTTTAAGTCTGTTTCGCGAG
>Ga0209749_1000833_pt1 | contig 35020 bp, 34 predicted proteins | sample EPASupsiteSAE347_FD_187267 | JGI IMG/M metagenome (GOLD analysis project Ga0209749, IMG submission 187267) | Bioremediated contaminated groundwater from EPA Superfund site, New Mexico - Sample SAE3-47 (SPAdes) (version 2) | ecosystem: Environmental > Aquatic > Deep subsurface > Groundwater >...
ATATAGATGATTGCCTATTTAAAAGAAAATTAATTATTAAATATATAAATGAGTAAAGGTTTCAAATATTTTCATTAAATACTTGCCTTTTATTCAATGAATGATTATGATAACAGTAGATCAAGGTGCATGCATAGGTTGCGGTGCTTGCGTGGCTCTTTGCCCGAGTGTTTTTGAAATGAGTGATGATGGCAAATCAGTAGTGATTAGTCAAGATAATGTGGCCTGCGCGCAAGACGCTGCTGCTTCTTGTCCGGTGCAAGCGATTTCCGTTGCTTAAGCTTGATTAAAATTTTTTGGAATTAAAAAAGACTAAGCTTTTCGGCTTAGTTTTTTTATCAATATATGAATCTTGAGGAAATTAAAAAATTAAATATCCCAAAAACGCCTGGTTCTTATCAATTCAGAGATGCCAGCGGGAAGATTATATATGTCGGCAAAGCAGTGGATCTGCGCAGTCGGGTGCTTTCGTATTGGCGCGAGGCGACAAGCCACACGCCGGCGAAGTATTCAATGTTGAAGAAAGTGGCGAGTATCGAATGGATTGAGGTGGAGAGTGAAATCGAGGCTTTGTTGCTTGAAGCGAATCTGATTAAAAAATTCCAACCGGAATACAACGTGGTGATGCGCGATGACAAACGTTATAGTTATATCGAGGTTTCGACCGAGGATGAGTATCCGCGGATTTCTATAACACGCAATTTGGATAAAAAGGGAAAGTATTTCGGTCCTTTTGTCAGCACCGAGGCCGTGCGGGAAACTTTAAAGGCGCTGAGAAAAATCTGGCCATATCGTTCCTGTAAGAATATGCCAAAGAAGGCTTGTCTTTATTATCGTTTAGGAAAATGTCAGGGCGCCTGTGAAAATTATATTTCTAAATCCGAATATTTAAAAACAATTCGGCAAATAATTTTATTTTTAGAGGGAGGAAAGACGGCTTTAATTAAAAATTATGAATTACGAATTAAGAAATTAGAGAGACAGCTCGACAGCCAGACAACTAGACAACCAGAAATAGATGAACAATTAATTAGATTAAAGTATGAACTGAAAAATATAAATAATGTTTTGGATCATTCTAAGGTTTTGAGCTTGGCAGATAAGTATGCTGGTGACGTAGTGGAATTGGCGAAGACCTTGGGTCTGGCGCGCGTCCCAAATCGGATTGAGGGCTATGACATCTCTAATTTACAAGGCACGGAAGCGGTGGGGTCTATGGTGGTCTTTAAAGACGGCGAACCGGATAAGAATGAGTATCGAAAATTTAAAATAAAAGATTTAGATTTAGAAGGAGATGTGTGGATGCTCCAAGAGGTGATTGAACGGCGGCTCAAGCACTTTAATTATCAATCTTCAATTACGAATTACGAATTACAACTCCTTCGTGCTGATGGGAGACCTGTCGTGAGCTTGTCGAACGAGGGTCGGGGTGAGGGGAAAGCTAAAAAAGATAAAGATGTTTGGGAGAACCCAGACTTAATTATCGTTGATGGTGGCAAAGCCCAACTTGGCGTTCTTGTGCGGATTTTGAAAAAAAATAACTTAGATATTCCTGTGATTGCAATTTCTAAGGGTGAGGGCTTGCGCAGTTCGATTGCCCCAGACAAGATATTTTTTCCTGGCCAAAAAAAACCATTGGAATTACCCTTAGCATCGCCGGCACTGCACCTGATCAAGCGTGTCCGTGATGAAGCGCATCGCTTTGCGATTGAATACCATCGGGGAATCAGGGCGAAAAGATTTTTAAAGAGATAAGTTTTTATTAAATTTTATTTAAAATTAGATAAGAAAATTTGTCTTGCATTTTTTTTATTTTTTAGTAAGCTATATAAATGAAATTTTATTTTCATTAACAATCGATTTGCATCTGAGTCGATTTTTTTTGTTCTTTTGATAAATTTAACCAAGGGGGAATTATGGGTGATTCTACAAAACCGACAATAACGCATATTAAGGTAACTTTTTCTGATGGAAAAGTTGAAGAGGTGACGATGGCGGAAATAAAAATTCCAGGCATTATTGAGGCAATTAGCGCCGCAGTCATTAAAGGGATTGAATATTTAAAAACCATTGGCAAGGATCGCTACAAGTAAATCACAAAAAAGAACAGTTTCAATGAACTGTTCTTTTTAATTATATTGCGTAATACTCTCGTGAAGTCCGGCTTTGGTTGTTGTCGGCGTAATCTTGTGTTCAATATTATACGCCTCTTGGATTTTGCGTCGTCGTTTTGTTTCTGTGATGGCATATTTCATAGCCGGTGTCATTTTGTCGGCATACATAATCACGCGACCTTCGGAATGACGAGCGGCGCGTCCCATCGTTTGCATGAGGGCGGTGGCGTGACGGAGGAAACCGCCGATATCGGCATCGACGATGATGACGAGGGCGACTTCGGGGAGATCAAGACCTTCGCGTAATAAATTAATTCCTACTAAAACGTCATAGTGACCTTGACGCAAATCACGGAGGATTTCCACGCGCTCCATCGTCTCGACGTCACTGTGCAAATATTGCACCTTGATACCTTGCTCAGCCAAATGTTCAGTTAGAGCTTCGGACATTTTTTTGGTCAAAGTGGTAATGAGAGTTCTTTGTCCCTTGGCAGTCGTCGCCCGCACTTCTTTGATCAGGTCATCAATTTGACCATCATTTGGTCGCACTTCAACGCTCGGGTCGAGTAGACCCGTCGGGCGAATGATTTGTTTGGCTATTTGTTTTGATCTGCCTAGTTCATATTCGCCTGGTGTAGCGCTAACATAAATGATTTGATTGATTTTTTTATTGAATTCGACAAAGTTCAGAGGTCGATTGTCGCGAGCTGAAGGGAGGCGGAAGCCGAAATCAATCAAAGTCTGCTTGCGTGATTGATCGCCGGCGTGCATGCCACGGATTTGGGGGATGGTGACATGGGATTCATCAACCATGATCAAAAAATCTTTGGGAAAGAAATCAATCAAGGTTTCCGGAGAAGAGCCAGCGGGCCGACCAGTTAGATGGCGGGAGTAATTTTCAATGCCATTACAATAGCCGAGCTCTTCGATCATTTCTAAATCATAATTCGTCTTGCGTTCTAGGCGCTGGGCTTCAATAATTTTTTCTTCTTTATATAATGCCTTTAATTGCGTAGCTAATTCAGCGCGAATGTTGCTTACTGCTGACTTGATTCGTTCTTCCGGTGTCATGAAATGCTTAGCAGGTAAGATGGAAATTTCCTTTAATTTTTTGCCATCAGTCATTTTTAAATCATTAGCCTGAATTATCTTATTAGCGTCTGGCTTAATGGAGAAAACTGCAATCTCATCAATCCAGTCTCCATCCATCGAGATGCGTACGATAGCTTCGCCAGTGGCAAGATGAATGAAGATGGTTTCGCCTTTGACGCGGAATTGGCCGCGAGCAAAGGTGATATCGTTGCGTTCGTATTGGATTTTGATCAGTTTACGTAGGATATCATTGCGTTTTATTTTTTGTCCTTGCTCAAATTTTTCACACAGCGATTGATAATCTTCTTTGGAACCTAAGCCATAAATGCAAGATACTGAGGCGACAATAATCACATCATCACGATTAAGCAATGACTGTGTGGCAGAATGGCGCAAACGGTCGATTTCCTCATTGATGGTCGCTTCTTTTTCGATATAGGTATCAGTCTGAGGGATATAAGCTTCTGGCTGATAGTAGTCATAATAAGAAACGAAATAATGGACGGCATTGTGCGGGAAAAATTGCTTGAATTCTCCGTAGAGCTGGGCGGCCAGGGTCTTATTGTGAGAAATGATCAAAGTCGGCTTTTGGACATTATTGATGATATTAGCCATAGTAAAAGTCTTGCCACTGCCTGTGACGCCTAATAAAGTCTGTTCTTTAAGCTTGTTTTTTAAGCCGGTTGTGAGATCTTTGATTGCCTTAGGCTGGTCACCGGTCGGCTTGAATTTCGTTTCTAAAATAAATTTATCCATGCCCTGATTTTAGCAGGAGATTAAGAAAAAAGAAAGTATCACTTGATTAATCAATAAATAGTGCTATAATTATTTTATTAATAAAATAATATTATGATTTAAAATGTATGGCGAAAATATTAATTGTCGAGGATGACGAAATGATTTCCGGAATGTATAAGATTAAGCTTGCGCAAGATGGTTATGAGGTTGCCCTAGCAGCTAATGGAATTGAGGCAATCGGTATGGTAGAGCAAGAAAAGCCGGATTTGATCCTTTTGGATGTCATTATGCCGGGCTTGGACGGTTTTTCGGTTTTAGAAGATTTTCGACAAAATAAAAAATTGCAAACACCGATCATATTGTTGACCAATCTGGGAACGGACGAAGACAGGAAAAAGGGTGAAGAGATGGGTGCCAATGGTTACTTGATCAAAGCTAGCTTGACTCCAACAGATGTCAGCGCAGAAGTAAAAAAATATTTAAAATAATAATTAAAATTAACCCGCCTACGCTGATACTTCGATATACTCAGTACAGGAGCTACGACGTGGCGAAGAAACATTATGCAACATCCAAAAAAAGAAAGAACATTCGTAATTATTAAACCTGATGGCGTGCAAAGATCATTAGTAGGTGAAATTACCAAAAGATTTGAAACTGCAGGCTTAAAGATTGCTGCAATGAAATTATTTATTCCTACCGAGGAGCAATGTTTTCGCCATTATAATAAAGATGATGCTTGGTTTCAAAAAAAAGGTGAAAATATAGTTAAGGACAGACAGGCTGCTGGTGTTTCGATTGACAAAGAAGCGATTGAATATGGCAAAGACATCATTCGACAATTGGCAAAATTTATGACATCCGGACCGGTAGTGGCTATGGTTTTGGAGGGCAATCAGGCTGTCGGAATCGTAACCAAACTAGTAGGCAGTACCGAACCCTTGACAGCCGACATCGGAACAATCCGTGGCGATTATACTTTGGATTCATATGCCTTGGCAGGCGTTGATGGACGTGCAGTGCGAAATTTGATTCACTGCTCCGATGCGGTGGCGGAAGCGGAAAGAGAAACGAAAATCTGGTTTAACGAAAACGAAGTCATTGATTATAAATTTGCTCAAGACCAAATACTTTATGATGTAAATTTGGACGGTATTTTGGAATAATCTGTGGATAAGCTCCTAAAAAGCTGCTAAAAAGAGATTTTTAGCAGCTTTTTTGTTTATTTTTAGGTAATATTTTAACGTTGACAACTACTGCAATAGGATTAACATTAAAGGTATACATTAAATATTCGTTCATTCAAATTAAAAGGAGGTGAAGTGTTGTAAAAATAGCATGCTTGTCGCTTATCCAAGAAGTCTTTTAAAAATAATCAAGGGGGATAGATTACATGATGCATGATCGCGGACATTTGTCCGGTTTTGGCAAGAAGAAAGCACGACAAAACGCTAACAAAGGGGGAGCGCGTATGGATGTGGGAATGGGAGTGTGTGACGATCGAATGCAAGCAGTGCGCTCTTTGGCGGATCAAAAAGCGGAATTGCAACAAAATCTGAGCCGGGCTTTGAGACTCGGCAACGAGGATGATGCAAGGAAAGCGCAACATGCTCTCGTCGCGATTCAACAAGGACTCAATAAGCACGTGGCCGCTTGTTCGGGCTTATAAGGATGCTTTCACCGTAAAAAACAAACCGAGGAGACGATGAAGTTAATTGTCTCCTTTTTTATTTTATCTTAGCAATCTTGCCTTTTTTAAATAATTTGCTATAATGATATTATCAATTAAATTTATGATTAAAAATTTACAAAAAACTAATTACTATTTCTGGTTTATTTTCTTTAGTTCCCATGGGGGATCAGTTTTTTGTGATGTTTTGAAGAATTAGTTTAATCACAAAAGAGTAACTGACCTCCCTGGTGGGAGGTTTTTTTGTTTATTGTTCTTTTTTAACAACAACCAAGCAGGAGGAGAAAAAATGAATACAGGGAAGGCTATTGGAAGCGGGGTTGAGGCCAAAACAGTTCTTGAAGATTTGAGAAATCAACATGCCCAAAGAAGGGCGCAAGAACAGAATGATCAGTCAGGTGAGCTGTCATCTGGTAATTCTGGAGGAAAAAGCGCCGTCAACAATGACGGTTGTGGTGAATTTATCGGCTAGCTATAGATAAAATAGCAAGTCACAAAAAACAAAACAAATCGCAGTAGTCAATGCTGCGATTTTTAATTTTAGTTTAATGTTGAGAATGTAAGGTGGTAGTAAGCAGGTGAAATAAGTATGTCAGTTGCGGAAAAGAGTTCTTAATCAATCTCTAACACTTATTTAAGAAAAAATTAATCAGGGGGTGTTATAGTAAAAGAGGAAATAAAAAATTTAAATATAAATAAAAAAATTCGTCGAATTGACAAAATAAAATATTTGAGGTATAGTAGTCGATTATCGTCTAGATATGCCTTGAAAACTGCATAAAGTGTTCACAAGACTGTGTAGAACTCTGTGTAAAATCACGGTAAGAAATGTGTGAAAATAGCTTGAAAAAGCTCTTGCCATAAAACATTTTTTAACGTAAGATACTTATACAAAACAAAAAAAACTAACACAAAATTCCAACTCTAAATAACAAGGAGAAAATCCATGAGCGGTAAAGAAAAATCAGCGCTGTACGATGAGGTCGCGCGAAAAATTGAAGAGAAGAGGATGGAAGCAAAGAAAGGCAAAAAATAATTTGCCGAAAAAAAGTTTTTGAGGGTGATACTGCAGTTCACCCTCTTTTTTTTGTGATTTTAATTTCATTTTGTTTATTTAGAACTAAGTAAACAAAACAGATTTAAAATCATTTAAATTTGATATTATAATAACGTTCTTTTAAAAATAACCGAAATGGAGGTTTATAATGAATCGAAAAATAGATCTTGGATTGCAAAATAAATTTTCGCATATTCAGCAAAATGGTTGCGGAAATGACGGCGTTCGGAAGATTCACATAAGGCTTAATGATGAATTTCATCTTGGCGGCGAGGATGATTTAAAAAATTTGATCAGCAAAATATATATTTCAAATTGTTTTGCTGAAGACAAGTCGATTTTAGCGCTTGATGAGGTTTTGGATTCTCTCTCGCACTATGCAAAATTATTTATCGACGTCAATGGTCTTAAGGCGGTGAATGATTGGGCTGGACACTCAAAGGGTGATATCCTGCTCAAAAGAATAGTTGAATGCCTGATGTATGACGAACAAATAATCGGCTTTATCAAGGAATATAATTTTCAATTTCCTCAAAAGAGTGAAGATGGTAGTTTCATTTTTGTGCCATATGAAGATATGCGCAAAATCGATGCCAAAAAATCCTTTTTTCAAGTTTTTCGGGAAGGTGGCGATGAGTTTTCAATGCTAGTTTACTGTCCTGACCATTCTTTAAATTCGCTTATCGTTTTATTTCGCAAATTGATAATGGATTGTGTTCAGTCAATTGATATTAGCGACCTAATTACCGTTGATTGTATAGTTGATAAACTTGATGTGACCGGTTTGCTTCTTTACAATGCCACTGGTGGAAAATTTAAATATTGCGCTTCAGTGGCTTGCGGAGAGACAAGCTTTGACAAGGTGTTGAATGAGTATTTAGAAAATCACGATGTAACATCGATGGAATATAATCAAGATTTTTTTGGTGATACATTGATGGGCGCAGTGCAAAATTTTGTAGACAAGCAAACGACCGATCGAAAAATTGAGTATAAGCAAATACTTTCACGCGGAAGTGACGTCAGGAGATTTGAGGGTTATCTTATCACAAGAAGCGATGAGGCTCGTTATTGGTTTGGAATTGCAGCAGAAATGCAACGTGAAGCTACAAATATGGTTAAGAATTTTTATGATACACATAGAAAAACCATTCAGCAGATAGAAGAAGGGATTCCGAAAGACGGTTTCGATGAGGATCTTGCTAAAAAATTGACTCATGAGGCAAGTAGTCATTTAAATTTGTTTGTCAAAGCGTTCCAGGCAATGTTAAGCCGAACTATTGAAGGCCATCGTTAAAAACCAAGCCCTTTTGTGTAAAAACAAAAGGGCTTTTTTATTTGACGCACCCCCTTGACAATCTTAGACTAAAAGATAAAGATGGAAGCACTTAACAATTATCGCTCTTTATAAATAAAAATAATATAGGAGGCGCGCCATGAACGCAATTTGCCAAGGTTTATTCGTTTTTTTGCGAACTCGTTTTCCTGATGTTGAGGACAAGATTTTTGAAATTTTGGTCCAAGCAGCCCTGGATGGCCGTGAAACAGGTGAAAACTTGTCCAATATAAGTCAAAATATTGCCGATGAGCTGAAGGTGGATTTTGGCAGGATGGAGGTTTCGGACTTGGAAAGCTGGCTTGCTGGTGTTATGCGTAACAAAAAAGGGCGATATCAGAAATTGCTCGAAGCGCCGATGTTTGAGAAACGTCCCTGAGATATTGTTTTTTTAAAAGGAAATGTTACACTATAGGCAGTTATTACTTTATAATAATTGCCTTTTTTTATTCAAAAAATATATGACAAAAGAATTCTCCGCAGAATCTTCTACTGCAAAAATAAATGATATCGAAAAAAGAAAACAGCAGACTATGACAGACTTGGCTGAAATTTATGATCGAGAAAATTCAAAACGAGCAAACGACGCTAATTACGAGGAGCTAAAAAATAAATGGATTGCCGAGCAATATGAAGAAGCTGTTGAGGCGGAAGATTTTAATAGCATGGTGGAAAAAAAGATTTCTGATGACAAGTTGGCGACTCATGATTTGCAAAAAAAATATGAGGCCGTATTAATCGATGATGTGACTGGTTTTAAAATTAGAAAAGAACTTTTTAAAAAAATGGATGAAGATTTGCGTGGCATATTCGGCCTTGATAATGATGCGGAGATTAGCAATGATAAAGTGATTAGCGCTATCGAAGCTTTGGATGATGATTGTGAGCATATCGATTTATCAGTGATGATGAGTGATGTATCGTACCTTTCCTTGGCGAATGAGGCGGGTCACAGTGTTGGTGATAAACTTTTGAAAAATATCAGTGAAAAAATCAGAAGCCATGGCTTTGATGGCTATCGTCATGGCGGTGATGAGATTACGGCTTTGACTCATGATTCGAATGAAGTTTTTCAGAAAAAAATCCAAGCGATGTCTGAGGATATCAGGAATCAAAAGAACGTTGCCAATTTGGCTAACTACAACCTGGCGCCGAATTTAGACATTGGAACCGCGCATATTTCTGAAGGTTTAAAAGTTTTTAAAAAATTATTGAAAATCGATGAATATCGAGAGAGGATAAAAAGCGAAAAAGCTTTAGAGGAATTAAAAGACATTTGGTTGGAAATTGCCGATAAGAGATCTTTTTTAGAAAAGGGGAAAACCAGAATTTCATTGTTGATGGATAGGTTTAGTGAGAATCGAAGCGCCTACAAAGAAGTAATAGGCTTTTTGAGAAAGGGTGCATATAATATCAATGACGAAGAATTGGAAAAATTAGTTCTTGATACTGATCAGGCTAGCCGGGAGCAAAAGAATGCGGCAGTTAGGCAGTTTATTGCAGAAAAGGAAAAACAAGCTCTAGGAAGGTTGAGCGGTTACAGAAAATCAAAAGCAGAATTAATTAATCAAGTGGTCGGTATTATTTAAATTGTTAATTTAGTATAAGGCGAATTGCAAATTGTTTGTTATTGCGACAAATAACGATGCTGATTGCCGAAAACAATTTTATGAACTCAAACAACGCGGCAAAATTTGCCTTTTATTACATCCTGAGCTTGGTGGCCTTGATCGCGATGGCAATGTCAACCGGCACAGTCATTTTTCAAATTATCAACAAATACATCGTTGATGTGATAAATCAGTATAGCGGGATATATTCTGACGATACGATGAAGTCAGCTATTTCAGTTATATTCATTTCGGCGCCGATTTATTTTTTTATCACTGTTCAGCTAATGAAGAACTTGTTTAGTGGCGAACTGGACAAGGAGTCTCCGATTCGCAAGTGGCTGGGATATTTTATCATCTTGATTTCTTCGTTCGTGGTAATCGGCTGGCTAATCGGCACCTTGAATGGTTTCTTGAACGGGGAACTGACTTTGAAGTTTTTGCTGAAGGCTTTGACTTCCTTGGTGATTTCCGGCGCAATTTTTGGTTTTTATTTTTATGACATCAAGCGAACGGAAGTGAAAGACAAAAAAGATAAGGTAATCAAGGTTTACTTTTGGGCGGCTTTGGCCGTGGTGGTCATCTCATTCGTAGGCGCCTTGTTTGTGGTGGAGACGCCAGCACAAACTCGAGAGCGCAAGATGGATGAGCAGGTGATTAATAGCTTGAATAACGTTCATAGCTATTTGGATCGTTTTTATACCGAGAAAGGAAAATTGCCAAATGACCTCCAAGCCGTAGTTAAGGAATATGCTATTCAGGATAAAGATGTGGCTAATCCGATTACCAAGGAAAAATTTGAATATAAAGTCGTTGATAAGACACATTATGAAGTTTGCTCTGTCTTTAAGGCCTCAAACAAAAAGCCGAATGATCAGATAAATTATTATGGTCAAGCGATTTGGGATCATGATGCTGGAAAATATTGCTTCACGCAAAAGATTTTTGAAAATCCAAAAGCGTCACCAATGGAGGTTATTAAGTAAATTTTGAGTAAAATAAGCAAATTTTAAAAGATTCGACTATGAAATAACATAGTCGAATCTTTTGTTTATTAATAAATATATTTGCATTTTGCAATTTTAAATTTCCAGTTTTTCGATTTGTTTTTATATTCATAATAATGTATAATATGTGTATAAGTATCTATGAAAATAATATTAGAAAAATTTGAAGGCCCCCTAGATTTATTGCTAAAATTGATAGAAAAAGAGGAGCTGGACATTACGAAAATCAGTTTGGCAGCGATTGCAGATCAATACGTTGATTTTGTGCAAAAATCAGACCAAATAAGCCCTGGCGACGTGGCTGATTTTTTGTTTATTGCAGCGCGACTTTTGTATATCAAGTCACGAGCCTTATTGCCATTCTTGCAGCAGGATGAAGAGGAGGAAGAGGACTTGGAAGAGTTCGAGAAGCAATTAAAGATTTACAAAGAGTATTTGGAGGCGGCGAAGAGCGTTGAGGGGATTTTAGCGACGCAGCGTTTTATGTATGTGCGTGAGTTCAATAAAAAAGCGATTTTGAATAATGCTAATACTTTTTCCCCGCCGAAAGATTTAAAGATGGTTGACTTGAAAAATGCTTTTGAGGAATTATTAACAAAGATGAAGCCAGTGAAAAAATTGCCCGAAGAAATTTTGGAACGCAAAGTCAGTCTTGAAGAGCGCATCGCCAAAATCCAGAAGATGTTTTTGAATAAGGTGAAAACTAGTTTTGATAAATTGATTGCTGGTTGCAATTCAAAGGCGGATATTGTGGTGAGTTTTTTGGCCGTTTTGGAATTAATGCGCCAGCGTGAATTAGTATTAGAACAAGATGATTTATTTGGTGAGATCACAATCTCGCGGATTAATTAGGAAAAGAATGAATGAATTAAAATCGAAAATTGAAGCCTTATTGTTTGTCTCTGCTAAGCCGATTGCAATTAGTCATTTGGCTGAGTTGATCAAAGTTGAGGCGAGCGAATTGGAAAAGGCGAGTGATGAGTTGTTGGCCGAATACCGCGAAAGCGGGCGCGGAATGCAAATCGTAAAAGACCATGCCAAATACCAAATGGTGACTGCCCCTGATCATGCTGCTTTGATTCGAGAATTGATCAAGGACGAAACGACAGGTGAATTGAGCCGACCAAGTTTAGAAACTCTGACTATCATTGCTTACCGCGGTCCGATTTCCCGCGCGGATTTAAATAGGATCAGAGGCATCAACTGCGCCTTGATTGTCAAAAATCTATTACTGCGTGGCTTGATTGAGTCAAAAGAAAATTCTGAAGACGGCGAGAGTTATTATAATGTCACCTTTGATTTCATTAGACACCTAGGCTTGAATGATATTGCTGAATTGCCCGATTATGAACGACTGAGCAAGGATATGAATATCGACGAAATCTTGGGTGAAAAACCCGCCGTCGCTTAAGCTATGGCGTGGCGAAGAAAGAAAATTAAATAAAAAAAATATAAAAAACAATTCGTAATTCGTAATTTTTAATTCGTAATTCGTAATTGTAACACGTATCCCCATGCGTATAACATTATCATTATTTACAATCATTTTTTTTGTGTTTGGCATTTTTGTCTACGGCAAATCCGATTCTAGTTATTCCATTGGCTCAGCCATGGACAAGAACGGTATTGTCTTGGGTGTGAGCGAAGAGGCATCGAATAGCGATGTAGACGGCAATGTCGAGTCACAAAATAATTTTTCACCGATTATTAAGGATGAAAATTTACCACCAACAAGGAACGCTAGCAGCTCAGAGTATGATTTGAAAACTGGCAAGGGCGTTGTTCTTGATTGCAAGAGCGGCTCGACAATTTATGATAAGAATTCCACTGAAAAAGTGGCAATCGCCAGTATTACGAAATTGGCAACAGCCTTGGTCTTTTTGCAAAAGAATGTGAGTTTGGATAGCGTGTATGAGGTAAAAAAAGAAGATCGCGTGGAGGGTGGCTTATTGCATCTGCGCACAGGCGACTTGGTGACGGTAAAAGATCTTTTAAATTTGAGCTTGATATCGTCTGACAATATGGCGACGATGGCTCTGGTTAATGCCAGTGACTTGAGTTCGAAAGAATTTGTGATTGAGATGAATATTTTTGCCAAGACGAATGGACTAGTTGATACGAATTTTATTGATGCAATCGGCCTAGAACAAAATCTGTCGACCGCACTCGATGTTGCTAGGTTGGCTAATCTTGCTTTTGCCAATGAAACGATTGCTGGGATAGTGTCTCAGGAGCAATACAAATTTGTCACCAAAAACGGCCGCGAGGTAATTGCCAAGAGTACTAACATCCTTTTAGATGACAAGGACGACGATGGTGTCAAAGTTGTGGGTGGCAAGACTGGTTTCACCAATTCAGCGGGATATTGTTTTGTGGGCAAGTTTGTTGATGATAAAAATAAAAACATCATTTCGGTAGTATTAGATGAGAGCGAAAAGAATTCACGTTTTTATCAGGCGCGCAATCTAGCCAAATGGGCTTATGATAATTTTACTTGGAATAATTAATTTTTTAACATAGATACACTTGTCAATATTGATAATTTCTTCGCTGCGGAACTCGCTTTGCTCAAACAGTCCTCGCTTCAAAAATTACCAATATTAACAAGTGTTGTAATTATATGAAAAACGAAAAAATCGTCATCGCAAATTGGAAGATGAAGTTAACCTTGGCGGAGTCATTGGACTTGGCTAAGAAAATCAAAACAAAGTTCAAAAATATGTCAGGAGAGCAAGTGGCTGTTTGCCCGAATTTTATTTCTTTGTTGGGTGTGCGTGATATTTTGCAAGGCAGTAATATTAAATTGGGCGGACAAGATGTTTTTTGGGAGGAGAATGGCGCTTACACTGGTGAAATTTCGCCAAGTTTATTAGTCGAAGCCGGTTGCGAGTATGTTATTATCGGCCATTCCGAGCGCCGAAAATTTTTGATGGTCAATTATGAAATGATTCATAAGGAAGTGAAGGCGGTGATGCAAACAGAAAATTTAACTCCGGTCGTGTGTATCGGTGAAAATTGGGATGAGCGAAAGACAGATCGTCGCGATTATGTTTTGTTCGATCAAATCCAACAAGCTTTGAGCGGAATTGATGTGGTGGGCAATCAGCAAATCGTCGTCGCTTACGAACCGATTTGGGCCATCGGCTCTGGTACAGCCATTGAGCCAAGCGAAGCAGAATATGCGCACAAAATAATTCGTTTGACACTAAACGATATGTTTGGTATGAAGATAGTTAATAATAACTTCAAAATTATTTACGGCGGTAGTATCAATAGTGGCAATGTGCAAAATTTTGTTGGCTTAGATAATCTTGACGGTTTATTAGTGGGTGGCGCCAGTCTAGATGCTGAGGAGTTTTATAAAGTCGCTAAAGCAATTCTTAAATAAAAATTTATGTTAGTACACATCAAAGAAATAGTAAAAAATGCAGAAAAAGGAGGATATTGCGTCGGCGCTTTCAATGTTCATGGCTTGGAATCAATCTTGGGCGTGGCTAACGCTGCTGTGCGCGCAAAGTCGCCGGCAATTATTCAAGTCTCAGAGGGCGCAGTTAAATACATGGGTCTAGAGGCTTTTGTGGCGATTGTAACTGCGGTGGCCAAGACCAGCGCGACTAAGGTGCCATTATCATTTCATCTTGATCATGGAAAGGATATTAATATTGTAATGGCATGTATCAAAGCTGGTTTTTCATCCGTGCATATGGATGGTTCTCATTTGCCGTTAAAAGAAAATATTGCAATCACAAAAAAAATCGTAAATATCGCGCATAAGAAAAATGTATGGGTGCAGGGCGAAGTTGGTGCGATTATGGGCGGACATGGCAGCATTGGCGGAAAGCTTGATGGAATTCAAATTGCTAAATTGGAAGAAGTAATCGAATTTGTACAGAAAACTGGCGTGGATACGATTGCTGCAGCTGTCGGCACAGCACATGGAGTTTATGACAATGAAGATATTATCGTGCCCCTTTTAAAGGATATCAAAAAGCAAACCAAGAAAACTTTTGTTTTGCATGGCGGTTCCGGTTTGCCTAGTGACAAGATCAAAAAAGCAATCAAGGCGGGAACTAATATTATTAATATCGGCAGCGATATCAAGATTGCATTTGCTGATACTTTGAAAAAAACTTGTTTAGCAAACAAGACAGAAACTGATCCGCGAAAATTAATGAGCCCGAGCATTGTAGCGATTGAGGAGGTGACTATGGGGCATATGAAAATTTTTGGCAGTGCCGGAAGAGTGAAATAATAAATCCGCCGCCATAAAAGCTGTGAGGCGGCGAAGTAAAACAAATAATTAATTTATGTACGATATAATTCCATTAGTTTTGATTTTGTCTGGCCTGACCGCGATTATTATTATCGCTGTCCGAAAGTTTTCAGTTCTGGCAAGCCTAGATGTCGAAACGATAAAAAAGGAAAGAGAAGCTAGATTTAAGCAACAGATAATCAGTAATCGCCTGAAGCGAAGTTATTCGCAGTATCAAGAGCAGATTTTTATTTTTTTAAAACCGATTATCGCCGATATTTCAAAGTATTTTACAGACCTTCATGACCGCCTCATTGAGCACAAAATAAACTATAAAAAAGAAAAAAGTGTTAGCTCGGAAAGTGAAGAAACTATCATCGGTCGTTTGTTTTTGGATATCGAGGAAGCGATAAAAAATGACAATGAAGAATTGGCTGAAAAAAAATATATTGAGATAATCGGCATGGATAGCCAGAACCTTAGAGCCTTCCAAGGTCTTGGTGATTTGTATTTTGAAAAAAAACAATACAATGAGGCTAAGCAAACCTACAAGCATGTAATCAAATTATTGGAAAGCGAGACAGATGACTATGCTCTGGATGGCACTGATAGCACCAGAAATAGACAATTTGCTGATATATATTTCGATTTGAGCCTAATCGAGAAAATCTCTGGAAATCACGATTCAGCCATGGACTACATTGACAAAGCCTTGAATATTGAGCCTAATAACCCTCGTTACCTTGACACAAAATTTGAGCTTTGTATAATAAATAAAAATAAAGAATTAGCCAGAGCTACTTTTGAGAAATTAAAAGAGGTTGATCCGGAAAACGGAAAATTGGCTGAATTGGAACAAGAGATTGTTGATATAGAAATATAAGCTTATTTAGCTTATTCGCCGTTGTAGCTCAGCTGGTAGAGCACTTCCATGGTAAGGAAGGGGTCTCGGGTTCGATTCCCGACAATGGCTCAAGGATTTTTAATTTACTCTTGAATAAAAAATATGGATATCGAGCGATGGAAAGATACCACAAACCACATCAAAGATAAGTTTGAGGTTGAAGATGAGGGAAGTGAGCATATTGACGAAGAGGGTGGTATTGATATTGATTATATTGTTTTCGAGGGGCCGCTAGGAAAGATGAGATTAGAGTATGTCTCAAGGCCGACTATTTTAGATAAAAAAACAACTTATTCCAATCGCATCGGCTCAGAAACAAAAATAGATTATATTTATAGCCAGACCGATAGAAGCCAACAGATGATGGCCTACAAATGGGACGAGGGTCTTGATGATTGGGTTGAGATGGAGAGTAAGATGTTCGCTTAATTATTTGCAGAAGATAAAATTACGGCTTAGGCCGTTTTTTATTTTAAAAATTGATTTTGTAAATCTTGACATAATTAGTATTATGTGATAAAAAGACTAATCTTGGTTGTAGGCAATAGCTTATAAATATAGTTTAAAATAGCTTATTTTGAATTAAATTTTGGAAGCTAAAATTTCCAAGAGCACGATCTTTAAAAAATGAATAAAAAATCAATTAATATTGGATTTTTACGCAAATACTAATTACCAAATGGAGGTAAGTGATGATGAAAAAGCGGATTTTGGGGTTGTTTGTTTTTGTAATGTGTCTGATTTCGCAGTTAGCGATAGCAGCTTATCCGGAAAATCAAAAGCGTTTTGTAAATGATTTTGTTGGCATTATGGATGCTTCTACTAAGGAGCGTATTGAAATGACGTTGCGTAATTTTGAGAAAGCAACGACCAATGAAATTGCAATAGCCATAGTGCCGAGCCTGAATGGCGAAAGCGTTGAGGAATATGCTGTAAATTTGTTCAAAAAATGGGGAATTGGCAAGAAAGGCAAAGACAATGGATTGCTTCTTTTGATTGCTATGAAAGATCGTAAGATGCGAATCGAGGTCGGATACGGTCTCGAGGGAGTTCTGACCGATCTCAAAGCGGGGCGCATTATTGATAACAATCTGAAGCCGCATTTCAAAAAAGCGGCCACAGGTGATCAAAGTGAATATGCCAAGGGCATCGAGGAAGCATTAAGCGTTGTTATCAGCACGATAGCTCCGCCACCGCCTAAGGTTATTACACCGGAAGAGCGGGCGCGGATACAGGAAGAAAATCGAGCGAAATATCATGCCAGATTGGAACAGGAAAAGCGTGACAAAGAAGCACACGAGCAGTTTGTGAATATTGTGTATTTGTTTGCGGTAATCATCGTCGCGTTTGGTATTTTGGCTTATCTTATTATGCTTCTTAGAAAAAGAGTAAAAAAGTATTTTGCCAATCGACGGCGGCGTAAAGAATTTACGCAAGTAGTTAGTTCTGAGCTACAAAAAAGAAGTGATATTTATAAAACCTTCATTGAGAAATTTGAAAGCTCAAGAGTGGACGTAGATAGGCTTCCGGAGTGGCAAAAAAATATGTCCAATGATTTATCTACGGTCATAAGTGATTTGATGTACGAATATATTCAAGTAAGTACGGCTGCTAAAGTAGCCTTACGATCTGGTCAATTGCCCGAACTTGAAGAAGTAAATCAGCGGTTTATGAACACTCGTGATCTGTCCGTTAATATCCAGGGTAATTTGAAAAGTTTAGTTTTGCTATCAGAAGAGTTTGATCAGCTGAGGCAATCGGGAAAAGATGCCTTAATGCAGCTACATAAAAAAATCACGGAAGTGAAAAAAAATATCAAAGAAATGATGCGCAAAGGTTATCGAATTAAGAATGAGGAGATTATTGGCGATGCTGAAAAGCTATGTAAACAACTTGATGTTGGCCTGGTAGCCGATGAGGATCCGCGCGTAATCGTTGAATCGGTTAAAGTTATTTGCGATCGCCTTGAGTTTCTTGGCTCTAGTTTATTAAATTTGGAAAATGTTCGTCAGAGTAATGAAAAAAATATTGCGGTATTTTCTGATACTTTTTCATTGATTACCAGCGAAAAGGAAAAGGCCGGGGAAACGCTTGAGCGGGTAAAATCGGAAAGTCCTCCAGAAATTTGGTATGATTTATCATCTCAGCTCGCGAATGTCGATTCAATCGCGAAAACGGCGGAAATGACTATTGCTTTAGCTGTAAAAGATAATTCAATGCAGGAACAAAATTTTTCCGAGGCGTTGGCGGGTGTAAGCAAGGCTAGAAATCTCACTGATGCAATTTTTCGAACGTTTTCAGATATTCAAAAGACAAAGAAAGATATTGAAAAGAGTAAAAAGGATTATCCCGGTCTTTTGGCAAATGCTGAAACAAAATTGGTTGAAGCAAGAAGGAGTGTGAGCGATAGTGATGTCAAAAGCAAAACGAAGAATCGCATCCATGAGGCCGAAAGCCAATTGGCATCAGTAAAAAAATTGGCGAGCACTAAAGATGGTCTCGTGAATTGGTTGGCGGTTGGCGCCGCATTAGGCGGAGTGCTGGAGTATCTTGTTGATACTATCAAGATGGCTCGACGGGATATTGATGCTGCTGAAACAGAGAAAGAACAAGTGGCAGAGGCTCTTCGTAAAAAGAAACAAAGAGAAGAAGTCGCTGAGGCAACAGCAGTCGCGGCGGCAGTGGCGTCACAGAGTCAACATGAGTCCTCAACACCGTCATCAGTGTCAAGCAATGATTTTGATTTTGGCGGTGGCGGCTCTGGCGGAGGTGGAGCTTCCGGCGATTGGTAAATAGCAGTAAGGCGGTGGAAAGAAGAAATTCTTTCCCCGCCTTTTTTATTGTAAATTTTTCATTTTTTTGCTAATATGGTGTAGTATGGATAATCAACCACTAATAATCTTATCAATCTTTTTGACGATAAATCTAATCGCTTTTTTTCTGATGCTTTTAGATAAAACCAAATCGCGAAACAGTAACTCCGAAAGAATTTCCGAGGGGATGTTGTTTTTTATGGCGACGGTTTTTGGGAGCGTGGGAGTGTATGCGGGGATGTTTGTTTTTCGGCATAAGACGCGGAAGTGGTATTTTGTAATCGGGATTCCATTGTTAATCGTACAAAACAGTGCTTTTTTGTATTTAGTTTATCTTTATTTGAATGGCAGTTTTAGTGTAATTTAATATGATTGATAAAAAACCCTCCTTCGCTAAAGCTTCGGCGGGCAAGGAGGAAAACATTGGTGTAATTTTTGCTTTATCAAGCGCGGTGATTGCCGGCATGTTTCCGATATTGGTGAATAGGGGCACGCAGAGTGTGCCGCCGATTTTGTTTGCAGCCGTAACAACGTTATTGGCAGCGGGCGGCGCTTTTTTTTATGCCGCTGTTCGGGGTGAGTTGCATGAATTGAAAAACAAGAATGCCTATTCCTCATTATTGATGGTGACTTTTTTTATTGTCGTGATTCCATATGTTTTGCTTTCGATTGGTTCCAGCAAAACCTCAGGTGTTAACACTTCATTTTTAAAACTTTCTGAAATAATTTTTACTTTGTTTTTTACCCATTTTATCGGCGAGAAAACGACTAAGTTAAAGCTATTAGGCGCGGGCGGAGTCTTTATCGGGTCGGCATTGATATTGTATAACGGCAAGCCACAATTGAATATTGGAGATGTGCTGATTATATTTAGCACGCTCACATTTCCACTCGGCAATTTTTATGCCAAAAAAGCTTTGAATCTCGTGTCGCCGTCAATAATTTTATTTATGCGATTCTTGTTGGGTGGAATTTTTATCCTTGTTTTGTCATTTTTATTCGAAGCACAGGCGAATGGGCTTAATTCTATTTTAAGCCATTGGAAATTGATTTTGTTTGTCGGCGTAATATCACTGGGAATAGGCAAGGTGGTCTGGTATGAGGGTTTGCGACGCCTGGATATTTCGAAGGCGATTTCCCTGGGAATGACCTCCTCTTTATTCAGCTTGCTGTTTTTGATCAGTTTTTTTAAGGAAAATTTTTCAATGTATCAGCTAGCTGGAATCGTATTTATAATGGCGGGGGTATATTTTTCCGTAAAAAGAAATTCCGTTGATAAGGGGTTGACCAAATATTCTGTTTGATTGTTTAGTAATTAATGCAAATTTCATGTGGCAGGTGTATATTTTAAAGTGTGCTGACAAAACTCTCTATACTGGTATTACGACGGATTCGGAGAGGCGCGTCAGGGAGCATAATAGCTCTGATTTGGGAGCAAAATATACCAGCGCACGACGACCGGTCAGGTTGGTTTATGTAGCCGATTTTCCTGATCGTTCATCGGCATCAAAAGAAGAAGCTAGAATCAAGAATTTGTCCAGGATGGAAAAATTGGACATGATCAAAAAGTATGATAATATAGAAAAGTAAGATTATTATTAATTAAAATAAATTTATGGCTACAAAAAAAACTAAGGTGAATGATAAAAAGACAGTTGCTAAAAAGGGGACATTGCTTAAGGATTTGGCGCCGGGCGAATTGCAGAAATTGGCCAATGCTGGCACAAAAGAAGCAATTGCTAAGATTGAGCAATATTTAAAAATCGAACAAGATGAGGAAAAAAGAGCTTATGCCGAGATGGCCTTGGAAGAGTGTGAGTTTATTTATTATCAACCGAATAGTGAAAAAGAAGATCAAGAATTCATGCTTTGCGAATTAATCCGCAGACGAAAAATCGATCTTGAAGATTTGATGATGGAGGCTGGCTCTGTGCAGATGAAATTGGATAAATTGATGTTGGAGAAAAAGGTGCACGACAAAATCCTTGCCAAGCATAAGGACAAGAAAGAAATTTGGCAATTCAATTACATTCCAGATATGTTAATGACAGAGCATGAGGCTTTGCAACAGTTGGAAGATGCGATTGAATATGAGGAAGCGTGGATTGCTGAAGCGCAGAAAATGATTACAACCCCGCGTTACAAAAATATTCCCGATCATCACTTGGCGCATTTTGCTTTCGAATTTGACGAGGCAATCGATGAGGATGATGACGAAGCGGCGGATTATGATGACGCTGATTACGATATGGACGATGATGGCTATGATTACGAGGAAGATGATTGTTGCGCTGACGGCAGTTGTGAATGTGGTAAATAAAGTTTAAAATCAGTTAAAATAATTTTGAGATTAAATCGCCCGATGGCGATTTTTTCTTGCAATAATGGCATTTTTAGCAATATTTTTGACAAAATGCCTGGTATTGATTTATTATTTTAAATATGTTATTTTGATTATAGGCAAAATAACCTTTGGAAAGGGGTTATTTTAGTTTATCGTAAGATAATTCCAATTTCTTTACGACCCGCCTTGGGCGGAATTAGTAAAATTATTGCTGTTTAGTCACTAAAGCACCCAAGGCGGACTGCGTTAGTGCCTATCGGCATAACTTGTATCAATATTGGGTCGGTACTCTAGCGGTCAACGAGGGCAGACTGTAAATCTGCTGGCTACGCCTTCGAAGGTTCGAATCCTTCCCGGCCCACCCCATTAGAGATGAATTCGTTCATCTTTGCATGTCTCGTTAGATAATTGATTTTGTTCGGTATATGTAGCCAGCATTCTCAATCTCTAACGGGGCAGGCCCCATTAAATAATCATCAGCAATGGTGGTTATTTTTTTGTAAAAAAATCCCTTCAGTCTTTGCCGAAGGGAGTTAGAGGATTTTTAGAATTTCATCTAATGTTCTGATTTTTTTTGTTTCGCTTTTTGATTTTTATTGTGTATTGTCAGATAATTATGACTTTGTCAATAATTATTTTGCACAAAAAAACAGGACGTTTGTGGCGTCCTGTGTGATAGTGATTTTTGTTTTTACCAGAATGGTATTTTCGGCGATTTTTCCAAGGGTTCAAATTTGTAACCTTGAGGTAAGCCAGCTATCATTGCGATAGCACGCCTCGGCTCTCCCGGAAACAATGCAAAAATTTCATCACGAGTGGTCTGAGTGTCCTGACAGATTCTCCCGAGTGCCACCATGAGATGCGGCTTGTTTTCGAGGTAGAATTTTTTGGCATATGCAACGACGGCTTTGTGCTTGTCGCTGTAATCAGTGATTCCTTTCGCGGTGGCGATTGCTTTTTCCCATTTTTCGTTGGCTTTCGTGATGTTTTTCAGGTGACCGGTCTCGTCGATATCAAACCTTTCTCCTTCGAGCGTAATGAACAGGTGCATGCTCTTATTGGGACCGCGTTCGGCTCCAATTTCAATTCCTGGAATCAGGTTGTTGGTGTTTCTTGCGGACGTGTTTTCCTTTGCAAGACTTTTAATGGGTAATCGGCGTCCGTCCTGCCCGACATTAACCTTGATCCTCTCCTTGTGCATTCCGCGTGTTGTGAGAAAATGGCCAATGGCGATAATACCACCAAGGAGGCCTTTTTTGAAATTTCCTTTCTCTTGAGGCAGTGCGGTAGCTGTTGTCATCTCTCCGTCTCCTTTTTGATTCATTATTTGAACCAGCATGATTTATCAAGCCAGTTCGCCTAAATATATATTAACTGAAAGAGCTATTTTTATGATTATTTATAAATATTAGCAGACAATCGTATTTTGTCAATTGCAATATCGCTATAATAAATAAAAACTCTAAGTTTGTCAAATCGGGCAGTTGGGCAAAATTACACTTATCCACTTGACAGGTGAACGACTGTTCACTTATTATGTAAGTATGAATTCAAGAAACAAAATCGAAAAATTTTATAAGACAAATCGGCGGATGCCGGTGTATAGCGAGATTATGACGTTGTTGGGATTCAAATCCAAGAATGCAGTTTTTAAGTTGGTTGGCCGATTGGTGGATGAGGGTTTTTTGAATAAGGATAATAAAGGGCGCTTGAGTCCGGGGAGTTTTTATGGAGCGGTGCGGACTTTGGGCTATGTCGAGGCGGGCTTTCCGTCGCCGGCCGAGGAGGAGCTAGCCGATACGATTACTTTTGATGAATACTTGGTGGGCAATCGCGAGGCGACTTATATTCTCAAAGTGCGCGGCGATTCGATGAAGGATGCGGGGATTGTCGAAGGGGACATGGTAATCGTCGAGCGCAATATCACGCCACGGAGCGGGGATATCGTGATTGCCGAAGTGGATGGCGAATGGACGATTAAGTATTTCCGGAAAAAGGGCAATGTGATTTTCCTCGAACCGGCGAATAAAGATTTTCAACCGATTTATCCCAAAGAGGAATTAAAGATCTCCGCCGTGGTCAAGGCGGTGGTGCGGAAGTATTAAATTATACTATGCTAAAACTATTCGATTTCCCCAGAGCCATTCTCCACATCGACGGTGATTGTTTTTTTGCCTCTTGTGAAGTGGCTAAAAACCCGTCTTTGCGTGGCAAGCCGGTCATTACCGGTAGTGAGAGGGGAATTGTGTCCTCTTTGACCTATGAGGCCAAGGCGAGGGGTGTGAAGCGCGCCATGAGCCTTTGGGAGGTGAAGAAAATTTGCCCGGACGCGGTTTTCTTGCCGTCCGATTATGAGACTTATAGTCTTTTTTCGGTGCGGATGTATGAGATTGTCCGGCGCTATACTTCTGACGTGGAGGAATATAGCATTGATGAATGTTTTGCTGATTTGACTGGCTTGCAGCGACCGTTGAATATGTCTTATGAAAAGATAGCCGAGAGTATCAAGCGCGATTTGGATACCGAGCTGGGCATGACTTTTTCCATCGGATTGGCACCGACCAAGGTTCTGGCCAAGATCGGTTCCAAATGGAAAAAGCCGTCTGGCCTGACTATTATGCCTGGTCGCAATCTTCATTATTTTTTAGAAAAATTAAGTGTCGATAAAGTCTGGGGCATTGGTCCGCAGACCACCGCGTATTTAAATAAATTAGGCGTGCGCAGTGCTTTGGATTTTGCGCAAAAGGATTTTGATTGGGTCAAGAGTTGCTTGTCCAAACCGTATTTGGAAATTTGGAAAGAGTTGAATGGGGAGGTGGTCAATGAAGTCGACACCGCTAGAAAATCTCTGTATCAATCAATTAGCAAGACCAAAACCTTCACGCCACAGTCAAGTGATAAGGCCTTCATTCTTTCCCAACTTTCCAAGAATGTGGAAAATGCCTTTATTAAGGCGCGACGCTATAAACTGGCCGCCAAAAAGTTTTTCTTTTTTCTGAAGACTCAGGATTTTCAATATGCCGGCTTGGAAATAAAAATGAATCGTCAGACCGCTTCGCCTAATGATATAATAAGTTTGATTGCCAATCGCTTTGATGAGATTTTTAATCCGAGGCAACTGTATCGTGCGACGGGAATAATCCTGACTGATTTGGCCGAGCACAAACCTAGTCAATTGGACATCTTTGGCGAGGTGCTTAAATCAGATAAATATTTCAAAATTTTTGGCAGTGTCGATGATATGGCGGCGCGCTACGGCAAGCATACCTTATTTCTCGGCACCAGCTGGCAGGCGATGAATTTCCGCCAGCACCAAGGCGGTCGTGAGGCCAAGGCGGACAGGAAGAGTGTTTTGTTCAAAGGAGAAACGATTCGAAAACGCTTGGCGATTCCGATGTTGGGAGAGGCGTGGTAGGTTTTTAATTATATTTGTAAAGTCAGAGTCTCTCCGCGAGGACTCTGACAGTTCGAAGCACTTAATGTTGATGTTAACTCCCTCTCCTTTGTAGGAGAGGGTCGGGGTGAGGTAGAACGGGCGAAGAATATCGGATGTGTTATTTTTATTAATGCTCCCTCACCCCAGCCCTCTCCCGGCGGGGCGAGGGAGAATACAAATAATTTTCTTTTAATTTTTAATAAATAATGTTAAAATAACCTTATGCAAACACTTCTCAAAAAATACTTCGGTTACGATGAATTCCGCCCTTTGCAGGCGGAAATTATTGACAATGTCTTGGCTAATAAAGACGCTTTTGTGCTGATGCCGACTGGCGGGGGCAAGTCTTTATGTTACCAATTGCCAGCTTTAAAATTTCCCGGTGTCACTTTGGTCGTTTCGCCATTGATTGCCCTGATGAAAGACCAGGTTGATGCTTTGCAGGCTTGCGGTGTCAATGCTGAGTTTATTAACTCGACTTTATTGCCAGCACAAATCGATAAGATCTGTGAGCGTGCGCAGGCTGGTGATATCAAGATTTTGTATATTGCCCCGGAGCGTTTTGCGGTGTCTAGTTTTCATAATTTTTTAAAGACTTTGGAGATTAGTTTGATTGCCATTGATGAAGCGCATTGTATTTCGGAGTGGGGTCATGACTTCCGGCCGGAGTATCGCAATCTCAGCTCATTGCGAAAACTTTTCCCAACTGTGCCCTTGATTGCCTTGACCGCGACAGCCACAGAGAAAGTGCGCGAGGATATCGTGCGTCAGTTGAATCTGCAAAAAGCCCGTTTGTTTGTTTCTAGTTTTAATCGCGAGAATTTACGCATTAGTGTCGTGGAGAAAAAGCAGGCCTTTGTGAAGTTGGTCAATTTATTAAATAAATATCCCAAGGAGTCAATTATAATTTATTGCCACTCTCGCAAGGAGACGGAAGAGATTGCGGCGAATTTGAAATTGAATAAATTGAGTGCGCGCGCTTATCACGCTGGTTTGAATCCGAGTGAGCGCAAATTGGTCCAAGAATTATTTATCAAGGACAAGGTGGATATTATCGTGGCGACGATTGCTTTTGGCATGGGTATCGACAAACCCGATGTGCGCTTGGTAGTGCATTATACTTTCCCAAAAACTCTCGAAGGTTATTATCAAGAAATCGGTCGTGCCGGTCGTGATGGTTTGGCGAGTGATTGCGTGATGTTTTATACTTATGCCGATACGCGCAAGCATCAGTTTTTTATCAATCAAATCGATGATAATATTTTACGGGAACGCGCCGAGGAGAAATTAAGTGAGGTTTTGAATTATGGTGAACTGGCAACTTGTCGCAAGAAATATCTTTTGAAATATTTTGGAGAGGACTTGCAGGGGGATAATTGCGGCGCTTGCGATGTGTGTTTGACGGTCAAGGAAATGTTTGACGCGACTGTGATTGCTCAGAAAATTATTTCAGCCGTGGTGCGGACAGAGAATCGTTTTGGCAAGAACTATGTTATTGATGTTTTGTTGGGTAAAAAAAATCAAAAAATTAGAATGAACAAACACGAGCAGTTGTCAGTCTTCGGTATCGTGGATGATTATTCCGAAGGGGAGTTGGGACAAATTGTGAATCAATTAGTAAATTTAAATTATTTGAATAAGACCGATGGCAAGTATCCAACCTTGAGTGTGACCAAGAAGGGGATACAGTTGATATCCGGCAAAGAGACACTGGAAATGGTGAAACCAATGGCTGACGTTTTGGATAAAAAAGCTGATAAGAAAAAAGGTGAATTAAAATACAACAAGGATTTATTTGAGCTTTTGCGCGGTATTCGTCGTGACTTGGCGGATGCGGCCAATGTGCCACCGTTTGTGATTTTTGGCGATACGTCCCTGCGTGAAATGGCCTATTATTTTCCGTCTGATCAAGAGGCTTTTTCCAAAATTGCCGGTGTGGGAGCCAAAAAGCTGGAGCAATACGCTGATATTTTTTTGAAAGAAATTAGCATCTTTGCCCGTACGCACAATATTCAATCAATTGCCATTGACCAGAAAAAAATAAAGAAAAGCAGTGATGATATCGAAGTTAAAGAACATCGACCAACATTTTACCTCAAGACTAAAGAGCTTTTGGCTAAGAAAATTCCCGTGGCAAAAATTGCCAAGAATCAAAATGTTCAAGCAGCGACCATTGTGAATCATATTGAAAAAATGATTGACGCTGGGGAGATAATTGATTTGGATTATTTGAAACTGCCAAGCGACCGCTATGAGGCGATGAAAAAAGCATTTAAGAAAATTGGTGATGAGAAATTGAAACCAGTGTTTGAATATTTGAATGGGAAATATGATTATGATGAGTTGCGCTTGGCACGCGTGTTGATTAGAGCTTAAATAAAAAATCTACCTCACCCTAACCCTAACCCTCTCTCCTCCAAAGGCGGACAGGCTGGCAAGTAGAGGGAATACAAACTCCCTCACCCCGGCGGGAGAGGGTCGGGGTGAGGGGAAGTTTATATGAACAACAAAAAAACAATATTCAAAATCGGCAATTTCGGCTTCGGGTCGGCGATACTTATTTTCTTAGCAATCATTTTCGTGCCCGCCGTCTTTATTCTCGGTCATTTTTCTTTTGGCGACGGTGCCTTCGGTCCGGAGATTGTCAAGGCGGTGACCTTGTCGTTTGAGATTGGCTTGATTGTTACTTTGATAAATCTAATATTCGGATTGCCCCTGGCTTGGTGGATGACGCGTAGCCGGTCGTGGTGGGCAAAGGTCTTGGATAATCTTATTGACCTGTCCTTGGTTGTGCCAACGGCGGCCTTGGGCTTTTCGGTTTTTCTTTATTGGGGCTCTGCCAATGGATTGGCGCGCTTGTTCGGAATCGAAGGTGGTTTGATTTCCAAGGGTCCGCTTTTGATTATTTTACTCCACGTCGTTTTTACCCTGCCGTATATGATCCGCTCGATAACGGCGGCAATTCAACAGCTTGATCCAAATTTGGAAGAAGCGGCTGTAACTTTGAGCGCCCATCCGTTTACGATTTTCCGCAGCGTATCCTTGCCTTTGTTTAAAGATGGAATTATCGTGGGCTCGGTTTTGTCCTTTACTAGAAGTATTTCTGAGACTGGCGCTACGATGATGGTGGCGGGGACTTTTATGACTGCACCCGTCTTGGTAGTGAGTTTAAAAAATGCCGGCTCGATTCCGCAGGCAGCGGGGGTGAGTATTATTTTGATTTTATCATCGGTGATTATTTTATTTGTCGGCAAATTATTTTTGGGTAAAAACAGTTTGAACTTGAAAAGAGTGTATCCGAATTTTGAAAAGAAAATAATCGGGCTCAAACCAGTGATTAACACAGTGACCTTGATATTTTTTGCTTTGATAATTTTTCTACCGACGATATTTATCGCTTTGTATAATTTTTTAAACTTCGAACCCTTCTTTAATAGCGTTTTCTTGAATAGTTTGGTAATAACTTTTGCCGTCGCCTTTCTCGTGACTATTTTGAATCTGCTTCTAGCCGCGCCGATTGCCTACATTATTGCGCGCAACAAATATCGCTTGGGCAAGGTGCTAGATATTTTGAATGAAGTTGTCCTCTTGGTGCCAACGAGCGCCCTGGGTCTTTCCTTGGTTTTGTTCTGGCGCAATTTTTTTGGCAATGAATTATTGATATTAGTTTTGACTCATCTTAGTTTTTCCTTTCCATTGTTGGTCGCGCCCGTCTCGGTGGCTATTAAGGATATTTCGGAAGCTACCGAAGAGGCGGCTTTCACCCTCGGTGCTAGTTTCCGGAAAATGTTCACCTCAATATTGTTGCCCCAAATCAAGCCCGCTCTAATCGCCGGCTCAATCATGGTCTTTATGCGTAGCCTCTCCGAAACCGGCGCCACCCTGGCTGTATCCAAAAATATCAAAACAATCCCAGTCTATATCGTCGAACTAGTCAAGACCAACGAGTTAAACCAGGCTGCCTTCGTGAGCGCCGTTTTATTCATGCTTGCGATTGTTTTCCTGACTTTATTGAAGTATAATAAGAGTAGAATTAAATAAAAAAATATGACAAGTAAAGAAAATTTTAATAAAGGTGAGGTGATTATTTATGAAACATCTGAAAATGAGGTTGGTTTGGATGTGCGTTTGGAAAATGAAACTGTTTGGTTGACACAAGCACAAATGTCTGACCTATTTCAGAAAGACAGAAAAACCATAACCAGACATATTCAAAATATATTTAAAGAAGGAGAATTAGCCAAAAATTCAGTATGCTCAGAATTTGAGCATACTGCAACGGATGGCAAAAAATATAATGTAAATTTGTATAATTTGGATGTAATAATTTCAGTTGGTTATCGCGTTAACTCAAAAAATGCAACTCAATTTCGTATTTGGGCAACTAAGACATTAAAAGAGTACTTGCTAAAAGGTTATATCGTTAATGAAAAAAGACTATTGGATGCTAAAGAAAAATTCCAAGAATTACAAGAAGTTGTGAATTTCTTGCAAGAAAAATCCAAGACTGAATTATTGGTTGGTCAAGAAGGTGAAATTATTAATTTATTGGCCAATTACGCCAAGACTTTAACTTTATTAGAAGAGTATGACAAGGGTGGCTTAAAAGAAACTAAAGGTGTAAAAGATGAATATGTTTTGAAATACGAGGATTGTAAAAAAGTAATCGTCGAGCTTAAAAAGAATTTAATCGAAAAGAAAGAGGCGAGTGAAATGTTTGGCAACGAGCGCGATGGTAGTTTTGAGGGTATTATCAAGGGATTGTATCAGACATTCGGTGGCAAAGAATTATATCCTAATCGTGAAGATAAGGCCGCTCATTTATTATATTTAGTTATCAAGGATCATCCTTTATCGGACGGCAATAAAAGGACCGGTGCCTTTTTGTTTGTGTATTTTCTTGATAAGACCAATTGTTTATATCGCAAGAGCGGTGAGAGAAAAATTAATGATAATGCTCTAACAGCCTTAGCTTTATTGATTGCCGAGAGCAAGCCGAAAGAGAAAGAGGTGATGATTAAGGTGGTGAAAAATTTACTTGTTGATTAAATTAAATAATCTTATGCCAAAAATTACTGTAAAAAATTTAGTAAAAAAATTCAAAGGTGCTAATGGTGGGGAAGTCTTTGCTTTGGATCATGTTGATTTGGAAATTAGAAATGAAAAATATACGACCTTGCTGGGTCCGTCCGGTTGTGGCAAGACGACTTTGTTGCGGATGATTGCTGGCTTGGATGTGCCGACGAGTGGAAAGCTGTACTTTGACGACAAGAATGTCTCTGAATTGTCGACACAGGATCGCAACATTGGTTTTGTCTTTCAGCACTTCGCTGTTTTCCCGCACATGGATGTTTGGCATAATGTTGCCTATGGTCCGATGGTCAAGGGTTTACCCGAGGCTGAGATCAAGAAGATTGTGGCGGAAAATTTGGAAAGAGTGGGCTTGGCCCATCGACCTGAGGCGATGCCCAATGAACTTTCCGGTGGTATGCGCCAGCGCTTAGGTCTGGCACGCGCATTGGCGTCGAGTTCGGGCTTATTATTGCTCGATGAACCTCTATCCGCCCTTGATGCCAAGATTGGAACTTTCTTGCGTCATGAATTAGAAAAAATTGCCAAGGTGAATAAAATCACCGCGATTCACGTCACACACAATCAAGAAGAGGCGATGACAATGTCTGACGATATTATCTTGATGAAAAAAGGAAAGATAGTCCAAATGGGCAGTCCGGCAGAGCTCTACAATCATCCCAACTCCATCTTCGCCGCCAACTTCATTGGTAAGTGTAATTTTTTGAAGGTGGAAAAATTTTCCAACACCGAAGTTGTCTTTGGTGAGAAGTATATTGAGGTGGCGAAGACACCCAAGAACAAGAAATTAGTTCTCGGCGTTCGTCCTGAAAAAATCCATTTACGCACCAATGGCACGAGCAATATGTTGAGTGGAAAAATAGAAGATATTGATTTCCTGGGGACAATGTATGAATACAAGATCAATATCGGCAACGGCGTCATTTTCCGCTCATACAAGCGAATCAAAGAAGAAAGGATCAAAGAGAGCTTCAAAGTCGGGGATCAGGTCTTTTTGTTATTCTATCCAGAAGATGTTTTCCTTTTTCCAGAGCCAAAAGACCTAGAATTAGAATTGAGATTGGAATAGTTTTTATAATTATATTTGGCGAAGCACGACACCGTCTTTGCTCATCGTGACATAGGCCGAAGGTGTTTCAGTCCAAGATCCGGTATTAAAATACTTGATCTTGTTTTTTTCTTGTTCGTGAATTTGGTGAGTATGTCCGCAAAAGACATGGTTGGCATTCATAAGGCGTGCGAGTCGCATGGCACCTTTGGCGACGCCGACTGAGTTTCTCTTCCAGGTTTGATTGTTATTTTTGATATAATCAAGCACGAACTTGCCGATGGCATTTCGCTTCAATTGGCTATAAATATAAAAAGTGATTTGGCTGATAATAAAATTGTTGTTCAAAAAACGGTCGAACTGGTGACCATGAATAGCCAGGAATTTTTTACCGTCCATTTCCCATAGGTGCTTATTAACTGATTTGATGCCGAGCAAATTGGTGATAATCGTGACATCAGCATCATGGTTGCCATGAATCCAAACAACTTCCCGCGTCTTTGATAACTGGCGCAAGGTGGATAAGATTTTCCAGTGGGCTGAGTGTAGACGTTGGAATTTGAGTCCGTTCAAAATATCACCATTGAGGATTATTTTTTCTGCATCATAACGCTTAAGCACTTTCAATACCTCATCGTGGCGCACTGTCTGATCGCCGAGGTGGATATCTGACAAAATTAAAGTATTAATTTTTTCTTTTTGTAATTTAGGCATGATGTTATTATAACATTATTTTGAAAAAATATAAATATTTTAGCTTCTTGCTTAAATATATAATTTGTGATAAACAATATCCGTGGGTGGTCTTTATTGACACGCATAATCTAAAACAATAGCCCTTTAAAAATTTAGGAGAAATAATGAAAAATATTCAGATTGGCGTATTTGACGAAATTTCAGAGACGGAGCCTGATTTGGATGAGGTGCTCATAGATGATGACGCTCCCAATACTGACGATGAGTCTGCGGAGGTGGTAATCGAGACTGAAAAAGGCATGACGGGAAGTTTGATGCAGCAATGGTTGCAAGCTATGGGAGTCATAAAAATTTTGTCCCCTCAGGAGGAGAAAGCTTTATTTATAAAGTTATCTGAAAGTAATCAGGCTGCGAAGAAGGCGTCCTTGACATTGCGACATTATCGAAAAAAAATACAACGCCTTGGCAGAAAATTGGCTAAGGAGAAGAAAGGCATAAGACGACAGGAGAGTTTTGGAAAAATGATTCATCGCCTTAGCTTGTTGAAATTGATAATGGAGCGCGTTAAAATCTCGCGCGAGAAAGAAGTTTTTGAAATAAAAAAGACCTTGGTTGAAAGAAATTTAAGATTGGTCATGTCAATCGCCAAAAAATTTCAAGATAGGGGATGTGACTATCTGGATTTGATTCAGGATGGCAATATTGGCTTAATGGTGGCTATTGAAAAATTTGACTATCAGCGGGGGAATAGACTGGCTACTTATGCGCGCAATTGGATCAGGCATTACATTATGAAGGGAGTGAACAAGAATAGTAACATCATTCAAATACCTCAACACGTGATTGATCTGAAGAGAAGAATCGGAAAATCGTTTATTGATCTCACCAGAACAGGCGAACATGAGCCGACTTCAAAACAGGTAGCGGATGGAGCTGGCCTGTCAGTACAAAAAGTCGAGGAAGTTCTACATTATGGCAAAAGCGTTTCTTCGATTCAGGATCAGTTTTCGACGATTGAGGAATTAACGCTTGAAGACGCTATTGCCGATGAGAGCATTCAGGGACCTGCTGATGGAATCGTGCAGACTGATTTTGCAGAAAAAATACAAAATCTCGTTAATCGGCTTGGAGACAGGGATGCAAAAGTAATTAAGCTTCTCTATGGCCTTGATCCGAACTATCCCAAAATGACATCGGCTGAGGTCGGATTGGCTATGAATTTAACACGAAGTCATGTTGAACAACTTGAATTTAGGTCATTGCGTCAGTTAAGGGCATTAATCAGTAATAAGAAAAATGATGAAAATAAGACTCGCAGCAGAAGAAACAACAGCCTCGAATGTTAAGACGTTCGAGGTTTTTTTATTTAACATTAGGTAAAAAATATCTATAAAGATGCCAATTGTTCCAATAGTTGACTTTATTACAGTTTTGTAATATTATATATACAGAAATTAATATTATTTTACATACCTTAGACAGGCGTCGACGTCTGTTTATTGTTATTAAAGCGGGCATATGTCACAAGACAACATGATTAAATTTGAGTGTACTGAATGCAAAACAGTTAACTATTTCTCAAGAAAGAACAAGAAAACCTTGAAAGAGAGATTGAATCTTAGCAAATATTGCAAATATTGCAAGAAGCATACACCACACAAAGAAACTAAGTAATACACAAAGTTTTAAAAAAGTTCATAATTTGTCTTTATGAACTTTTTGTTTTATAATGGAATAGATAACTAAGGCAGGAGTAGTAATACCGAAATCGCCTACGCTAAAACTACGGCGTATCGATGGCGGGCTTTGCCACGCCGGAGCTTTAGCGCAGGCGGGTGTAGTATAATGGTAGTACAGGGGTCTCCAAAACCTCTAGCGTGAGTTCGATTCTTACCACCCGTGCATAAAATTAAATATCAAGCGACCCGTTTATAGCGGGGACTTTTAAAAAACAAGCCTCGCGGGGTTTGTTTTTTTATTAATTAAAGATGAATATGATTGCAACAACTCATGCGGAATATATTTTTAAAAATACAACTATTGGTGGGCTGGAGCCTAAATTTAATATTTTGAATATATTATTAAATTTTGATAGCGTAAAGGCGGTTGTTGTTTATGCATTTTTACTATATATTGGTTTTACCTTATTCAAATTTTTATACGGCAAAAATAATGAAGATAAGATATTGCAAAAAATCATAGGAGGACTGGGTGTGTTTATTGTGGCAATCTTATCAAACAGTGCTTATGTTTTTTTCACCTCGCTTTTTATAGGGGGATTAATTATCGCAAGTGAGGATTTTATGATGTTTTTGGCTGCAATAATAAAAACACAAGGCGATAAAATAGCCGAAACCGTAGGCGCCTTGAAGGCGGAAAAAGCTACTAAGAATGAAGTTGTAGATAAAATCAGTAACGAAATATTAGAAATTAGCAAAACAGAAGAACCAAAACGGAAAGAAAGTGATACTAACGAGAATCATAATATAAGATTGAGAAAAATTAAATCAATTGAGGAGCTATTGCACCCAAAACTAACGGAATTACTTGGAGAAGGTTATGAGACTCACATGAAGCTAACTAGTGGAACATCAACAATAATAGTCGATGGAATTATTCGTCATAATAATAAAATTAAACAAATAGTTGAAATAAAATATATTAGTGAAGCAAGTTTTGTAAATCTAAAGTATTTAATTCATAATTTTAAAAGTAAATTGGCTAAATTGGGTATTAAGAAGTGGGTTATTTTAGTTGTGGTGTCAGATAAAATTACATTGAAAGACGCTGAAAAAATGGCAGATGAAAATAGGGGGTTAGCCACATTGCTATTTTTTAAATTTACAGGGGAAGACGTGGAGCAAATTACACTCGATTGAAATAAAATTAATTATACTTTGTTCCATTATGGTCATTATAAAGAGAAGACCTTGACGGAAAAAACATTATGACAAATTGGACATATCAGCAAAAACCAGATAATGACTTGATGGGTTCATTTTCTGGAGATGTAAAAAAATATCTTGGAATAGTAGATGGTTTCCCTACAGGTGATCCAGCGAGATGGCTCTTGGATTCATTTCAATTACTAAACACGGATTGGCCAAATACTTACGGCGATTATTCGTTTATTGTGATGCCGGTGTCTAAAGCATTGGAGTTTTGGATTTATAAAATTGCCAAAGATTTAAATATCGAGGTTAATACAGATAAAACTGGTACTGTTAGAGATCAAATCGAAAGTCATATCAATAAAGCTCTAGATGGTGTTGAAAAGAAATTGGGAGATAGTATTAAAATAGATATTGCGTTTTTACGAATTTTAATACAGGAGTATAGAAATGATATTGTGCATTGTGAGAAAAAAATTGACAGTGTGGCCATGGCCAAAAGCAAAGTTTTTTCAGTATATGAAAGAATAAATTCTGTGACGGAAAAGCTCATAAAGGCAGGTTTTATAACAGTAGTTTAAGAAAATACAAATATATGTCAACTATAAAAACTAAAAGTTTTGAATTGGCGACTTACGAAAAAGGAGACAAAGATGCTTCACAGATTATTCTTTTGTTACCTGGACTGCTTGATTCAAAAGATTATGCTCACATGCTTAGCCATGTTGATTATTTTGCAGACAAAGGTTATTATGCCTTGTCTTTTGATCCACCAGGAACATGGGGAAGTCCAGGGAATATTGATCTCTATACGATGACAAATTATTTAAAAGCAATTAATGAGTTGATTGAATATTTTGGTAATAGGCCGACAGTTCTCATGGGGCATAGCCGGGGCGGG
>Ga0209749_1000834_pt1:0-32500 | contig 35013 bp, 26 predicted proteins | sample EPASupsiteSAE347_FD_187267 | JGI IMG/M metagenome (GOLD analysis project Ga0209749, IMG submission 187267) | Bioremediated contaminated groundwater from EPA Superfund site, New Mexico - Sample SAE3-47 (SPAdes) (version 2) | ecosystem: Environmental > Aquatic > Deep subsurface >...
TTTCTGTTTATCATTTCATTCCCACAGTGGCTATGTTCTGTATACTTAATCTTTAAAAAAAAATTTAGAGAAAACTAATTTGGAACAATCAAAAATAGATCTTCTTTTTAAATACTCACAGCTCCTAAAAAACCAATCTTAAAGAGTTTTCTAAACAATATCGTTCATCCATCGCGCCGTATCTGGATCGCCGGTTCGATAGCCCCGTTATCCGATTGTTATCAGCCAAAGGCTGCGCCCGATTTCCAAACCGCTTTGCAGATTCATCGCCAAAGAGCTACCTGGCTGATTCGCGGCGGCGTTGATTTTTGTCTGATCGAAACCATGAACAATGCGACGGAAGCCCGGGCGGCCACGCTTGCCGCGCTCGAAACCGGACTACCGGTCTTCACAAGTTTCATCCTCAACGAAAATGGCGCGATTCTGAGCGGCGAAGAATTATTTCCGGCCATCGCCGAACTAAAGACTCTGGGCGTGCATGGCATCGGTATTAATTGCACTCATCATCAGACGATTTCCATGTTTCTGGAAAAGTTCGGCGATCAACTTGACCTACCACTGGTCATTTACGCCAATGCCGGTATTTATTCAACGGAAAATGGCTGGCGACCCGATCCGCAATTCACACCCCAAAGCTACGCCCGGATCGCGACCGGCTGGTTGGAAAAAGGAGTAAAAATCATCGGCGGTTGTTGCGGCACCACACCTCAGTTCATCGAGGCTTTGGCCCGTTTGAAAAAAAGTCCAGAGTGATTGGAAATCACGCTGGACTGGAGGGTAGTGAGGTTTGGGGATATCAAAAATTCTGATTAAATGTAATCCGGGAATCTCCTGCATGAGTTGCCTCAAATCACATCCGCAAAAATTTTTAGGATTGTTTTAACGATTCCGGCCGAAATAATTATTCGGCACCAGCCTCAGACCAGGAGATTTTCTTTAAGTCACCCTTCAGGGCAGCATTTAAGCCATTTCCACTCTCATCCGGGACAAAGTCGCTGACTTCGGCATTGAAGCGCCATATTCCGAACAATGCGGCATAATTTTCCGCAGAATAATGTTGCAGTAATTTGTCGGGATGATCGGCATGAAATCTTACTTCGTCCGCATCGATCCAGCGGCGCCAGAAGCGGATTTCATCGATTTTGCCCTGCCAGTATTTCCCGACATGAGCGTTCACTCCCGGCGGATCGTAGTCGGCACCGATCAGCATATTGCTCGAACCGATGTCGAGGGTCAACCCGTTAATCAGTCGGTAATCGATCAGTTCACCGTCAAAATAAAAAGAAACATAACCATCGACCTGCGTCAGGCAAACATGATGGAAAACCGGTTTGCGCCAATCCAGTCCGCCGATATGATAATTTCCAAAAAGTACATCGTCTATATAAACCTGAACAAGGCTCGAATCTTTTGCTCCCCGATAGATTGCCAGTTCATCGCCGCCAGCATCATTGCCGAACATAATGAGAGTCCGCGCCGAATCCGGCTTTGACGTATCGCCGGCCGCCCACACCTCGATGCTGAATTCAGCCTTGAACATCTCTTTTAGCGAATCGCAATTGGCGACCATTAAGTAACATTTGCCGCCTAATACAATGGAATTAATACCTATTTCAACCGACGGTTCGCTACAACCGGCCAGCCATAACAAAATCGACAGTCCGCAAGCCGGACCTTTATTTAATCGCTGAAACATAGACAAGGTCACTCCAGGTAATATCTTTGCAACCGGCAGCGGGCGCCGCTCCACAGACTCCGGTTATATTTGCATTTAGTTTCATAAAGATCGATACAAGCGGTCGATGAGCACTCCGTCCGGCCCGTAAAAATCCACCACTAATTTCATTTTTTCATAATCGATCGCAAAGGTCTGATAATCGCTGACTCTCTGATTATCGGCGTAAGCGATGCGCTTGATAAGACGGCCGTGTTGGTTGTAATTCAATTCGATTTTCCCTGCGGCCTGCCCGGCCTGATCGAAAACCTGCCGGATGACGGTCATGCCCTCCGGCGTTATCCTATAACTAAACCGGTAATCGTAGTAGCGATTGCCCAAATCGTCCATGACGACTAATTTCTTCAAATATTTCTGATTATTATAAAGACCTTTAGCGATCCAGCCCGGTTTGACCGTGCTGAACTGACGGTCGAAGAGAAATGAATTCAGGTTAGTCAGATCCCCTTCGCCGTTAAATTCAAGGCGTTGTTCGATAATCTGATCGTTGACACCATAAACGAAGGTTCCGCGGGCGATTTTCTCACCGTTTTCCGCAAGATAATCGACAAATCGCACATATCTGCCGGAGTCCCGTAAAATTTGCGCCCGGTTTGGAAAAGGCTGTCCTTCTTCATTTGCATAATATGCCGGCCGGTTGAAAATCAAGTCCCAGCAGGTCGCCTTTGTCGCGGTCAATTGCGCCGGAACGATCTCCGAAGCAATCGTTTTATCGAAATATTGCAGAGAGACCAATTTACCGTCCGGATCAAAAGTGCCTTCAAAATATGCACCGTTGCAGACGGCGGCGAAGGGAGCTTCTTTGCCGAGCATTTGTTTGGCCGTTTGGTTCGCCGGATAATATTTAACGACCTGGCGTGCGCCTTCCGGGCTTTGGTCGGATCGTCCCTCTTTTGATTTTAATGCCGCGGTCGCGAAGGTCAGCATCTTCCTGAGATCGGCATCGGTCAGCGGAATCACCATGTTCAGCGAGTCGATCATCAGGTGCGGGCCGCCCCGCTCGTGGTAAGAATCAAAGAATTGCAACCCTTTCTTCCGTACCTGCGGCTGGAGTTGCGGATCAAGCTGATCGACCTGACTTGGAAAAATGGTTTCAATATCTTTAATCGTAGTTTTCTGACTGCCGCAGGCGCAGAATCCCAGGCAGATCAGCATCAATCCGACGATCAGAACTATCTTTCCGAATTTACCGATAATTTTCTCACTCATGGCGTAAAGGTAATAATATTATATCCAATAATGCAATACACGGCAAACCGGTTGATTGGTAAAATTTTTACTTAACGATCGGCCAGCCGGGATTGAGATCAGGTTTTGAGACTGTTCTCAATATCGCGGCGTTTTTGGCGGAAAATGGAAAGCTGAAGTACAAGCGCGGTACTGTCCTCGCCCTTCTTTTCGGCGGCTTTGATCTTATCCCGGATGGCATGAATTTCGGTGTCGGCATCGAAAGTCAACAGAACGGTGAGGCAGTCCCGTGTCAGATTACGCAGAAGATCCGTGTCTTCAGAAAACTGAAACGGTTCGGCGTCCAATATCAGGCGTGCCAGATAGAGACGCTGGTCTTCATTCCATTCTTTATTGAACAGTTCGCCGGCTTCGGGCAAAGGGCCCTCTTTCAGATCGACCAGTAATTTCTCAGCGATGGAATGCAGTACCGGATGCCGGAAGTCGGCTGCTTTTACCCGACCGGTGATCGCGGTTTGCAGACTTTCCTGGCGGGACAGGATGATTTTAAGTAATTCATACTCGGCCTTATCAGCGGACGTTGGCAGTTTGATACTTTTACCGGTATCTTTTTCGGAATTGTTACCGACGCGGCTCTGGTTACTGCGGCGGCGGGCGACAAAACGCATCTGGGCCTGCAAATGTTCTTCCCTGACATTGATTCTGCCGGCGACCTCTCCGACGATCAAATCCAGAGTGACGGGATTTTTTATCTCGATCAGTTCCTCGGCCAACCGTTCGACGAATTGAGTCTTGGCGGCCGGCGTTTTCAATTCGGCGGCGTTCCGTTCAAGATAATAAGTAATGAAATCAACGGCGTCCCGGTATAAATTCTCGAACTCCTCCCGGCTGTGCGAACGCAGGAACGAATCCGGGTCCTCCTTTTCCGGCAGGCGAATGGCGCGGACATCCAATCCTTCCCGCATGAGTAGAAATCCGGCGCGTTCGGTGGCCTTTTGCCCGGCCTCGTCGCCGTCGTAGCAGAGCGTCACTTTATTGGTGAAGCGGCGCAAAAGGCGGGCATGGTGAAAGGTCAAAGCCGTACCGGAACCGGCCACGACGTTGGTAAATCCGTTGCTGAAAAACCGCAGAAAATCGGTGTAGCCCTCGACGATAATCGCATCACCGGCTTTTTGGATGGCATCCTTCGAGTAATTGAATCCGAAGAAAATTCCGCTCTTGAAATAGATCGGCGTTTCCGGCGAATTCAGGTATTTGGCTTCCTCCTGTGGGTCGAGCGTCCGCCCGCCGAATGCGACTGTTCTCCCGGCTAAGTTGATGATCGGAAACATGATCCGGTTGCGGAAGCGATCGTAGAACCGGTTATCTTCCTTGCGTATGAAAAGACCCGATTTTTCCAGTACCGCCGGAGTAAAGCGCTTCGGGTCGATCTGACGGAACAGGCTCTCCCATTCGTCCGGGACAAAGCCGATCTGAAACTGTTCGATCACCTTCCGCTCAAAATCGCGTTTCTCTAAATAATCCAACGCCGCGCGCCCCTTTTCTCCCAGCAATTGCTTATGATAAAATGCGGCCGCGATTTCGTGCAGTTCGTAAATCAGGGCGACTTCGCCCTTCTGGGAATCCTCGCCGCCTTCCCACTCGATGGTGATCGCATAGCGGTCGGCCATTCTTTTCAGGGCTTCGATATAGTCGACTTTTTCGTATTCCATGACAAAGGTCAGGGCATTGCCGCCCTTGCCGCAACCAAAGCAGTGGAAAATGCCGAGACTTGGATTGACGCTGAACGACGGCGTTTTCTCCTCGTGGAACGGGCACAGCCCGAAGTAATTGCGCCCGCGCTGTTTCAATTGCACAACGTCCGAGACGACGTCCAGCACATCTGCCCGGGCTTTGATCTGTTCAATGGTATTGTTGGAAATCTTCGGCATAACGGCGCTAATTTAAGCTTTCAAATCTTTTTCAGACAGGATTAACAGGATATACAGGATTTATTTCTGACAAGATTAACAAGATTGTTTTTCTATCGCAAAGGACGCTAAGAATATTTAACCGCAAATGAACGCTAATGGACGCTAATTTATTTTTAAAAACTGGGGAAACCTGTTTTCAACGCCGCGAAGCGCAGTCAAACAGGTTTCTCAAATCGCAAGTTTAAAATTTCTGTCGCAATGCTCTGCGATGCGATATTTTGAGGCCACGACGCAGAGCGATGTGGCCAGATTTAAAAAAAACCTTCAGAGGGTTGGAATTCTTACTCTATCGGAAAATCCATCCGTTCGACTTGAGGGCAGTACATTATGCTTGTAACGCCTATCTCTCAAACCGGCATTCAGCTTCATTAACCAACATTTGTAGCCGATCTAAGTAAATCCTAAGCAAATCAAACGAAGAGCTATCGCACCAATTTGGATGATCAAAGTGAAGTCTTTCATGTACTATAAGCGAGTCCTGAGAGTGCCGCTGCTGCACTTGATGAGCAAGATGCCTACGGCGCGCCTCCAGTCCTGCTACACCCTGAAACAAGGTTCGTCGGAAATCCTGCCATAGGATATTGATTTGCCGACGATACCACGGTTGTCCTCGTATGACCTTTAAATGCACATAGTCGGCAGGGGCAATTGTCTCCGAAATTGAAACATCCGTAGTTATGCGAACGGTAACTGGTCCCTCTTTAAGGATAAAATTGCGCTGTTCCTTGAAAAACCCAAACAATGGATCGGCTGACATGACCGCTTGCTGATCAGAATACCATAATCCAAAGCCCTTTGACTCGGAGAATTCCTTTTGGAGATGAAAAGTAACACTCCGCCCAAACACAACGACGGCTTCAAGAAAACTTTCAAGTGCAAGTCTATTTGAAGTACCCACTAGCTCTGCTTGATCCAGAAAGAAGCGGGCTTTAAGGAGGGTCGAGCGGGCGATACTGTGTTTCACTTTGTGTTTCTATTACTCTGACGTTGCATCTTTTTATATTCTCTTCTGCTTTAACATTGAATCCCATCCCTTTTTTGCTAATTTGAACACTGGATAATCTCTAAAATTTGGATACACTTTAACAGCGTAAACAATTTTGTTAAGATTTTTAATTGCCAGGTCACGACCACTGATATTGTTGTAACAGGAATTTTTAAAATCCTCCTTGTCACAATCATATACTCCAAAAGAATCAACCAACAAATCGTGTTCTTTAGGATCGATAGGATTCCTATATTTTTCGTACGCTTTATTTATCATGTCTCTTTCGCTCGGCTTTAGATACGGAAGAACAATCTCAATAGCACAACGATATTTAGGTTCAGAGGATTTTAAATATTTCGTAATCACTTCTTTTTTTTCGTCAGCATTTTCAAGATAACAAATGTCACCGATAAAGATACTTCTAAATTCGGCTAGAGCTTTCAGTTTTTCTTGCTTTCTAATGGTAAAATTGGAAATTATTATCCCGGCGCCAGCGCCAATAATCGCTCCAATGATAACGCAAATTATTTGTGACAAATCAAGCATAGTACCTCCTATTCCGTCCTCAAGATCCGAAATCCACCATCATAGGGGCGGCCATCCGGTATAGTATATCTTCGGCGAGTACAACGAACCCAGGTCGGTCTACTGTCATATGAACCACCACGCAAAACACGGTATGATCCAAATGATGGGCCTTGTGGATCACTTTGTGGTGATTTATTGTAGTATTCGTTATCGTAACAATCCCAGCACCACTCCGAAACATTACCAGTCATATCATAAAGTCCAAGTTCATTCGGCTCATACGAACCAACCGGCGCGGTGAATGAATATCTATCATCATAACCTTCCCAGATTGTACAATTACTAAAAATCCTCTTTGCCGATTCATCAGCAATATTGCCGCCACGCTTGCCTTCCGGCTCAAGATTCCCCCAGGAATACTTGTAATTCTTCCCACCCGAGCATGCCGCGTATTCCCATTCTGCTTCACTCGGTAACCGATATTTCATCCCTGTCGTTTTACTAAGCCAATCACAATAAGCGACCGCATCGTTCCAGGATACATGAATTACCGGATGATTCAATTCTCCCGAATGTCTTGTATTTCCCTGCGCGTCATAGCGCCAGTTGACACCTGCTTTCATCTCCCATGTATTCCCATTCAAAAATAGACTTCCGCCGCTTTTATCGGCACCGGTCTGATAACCTGTTTCGGCAATGAATTTTTCGAATTCCGCTACTGTGACTTCATATTTTCCCATCCAGAAGTCGCTGACGGTGACAGTGTGCACCGGTCTTTCATTATCTTCGCCATCATTACTACCCATTTGGAAGGTACCGCCCTTGATGAAGACCATTTCAGGCAGTCCGTCAGTACTTGCTTGTTCGTTGTGCGGGACAGGCTGTTTGTTTGCCAGTTGACCGGCGACGCCGCTCAGACACGTCATTACGTCTCCAATATCACCCTTCAGGTCACACTTGCCGACACTCAGTAGATTGCTTTTTTCCACACTAATCAGGCGAGCCGTCACCGAATAGGTTTGCCCCACCTTGCTGATACTACCTGCAACCATCTGTTCGACTGATAATAGTTGTCCGACTTCAACGGCGCAGGCATCCGAGGTACAACCGGAGAGCTGAAATGCTTGTTCTTTCAGAATCGCGTCCATTTTCTCGCGCTCCAGTACGACGAATTTGCCGGTCAGGAAGAGTTCGGCGCGCAGGCGGTCGGTCAGGGCGCTGGCGTCGGCTGGCGACACATTTTTACCCTCGAAATCCATGACGGCGATATTCACCTGAGCGGAAAGCGACGTGATTAGAAAGATACCAACAACGCAAAGAAGTTTCTTCATTCCATTTCCCTCATTTTTTAACTCGCTATGAAATAATAAGCCGAATTTGATAAAAATACAAGCATAAAACCTTGAGTTGGATTTGGGATTTGGAGTACCTCAACATTGTTGAAGCCTACGAATGAAATCTCAAATTTGAAAATTTTATAGAGAGATTCTTACCCTATTTCCAAGATACTGGCTCGCTGTTTGAGAACATCTTTGAACTCAGTTGATTTTTGAGTAGAAAGAAAACCCTGATCGGTCATCGCAATCATTTCTGGCAGAATTTTAGTAAAGTGGTCACGAATATAATCATATTGTTTTTGATAAATACCCAGAATATCCGCTAATGCCTGAAAATCTCTTCGAGTCAGATTCCGTTTCTTGCCATTCAGAGTCAGTGCTGTTTCTTCCGGATCAACTTTTTCTGAAATCAATAATCGGGTTGATAATAAATCATAAGCCGGTGACAATTGAATCATGCCATCAGGTATATAAATCAATGAAAAATTTTTCAAATGCATATCGGCGTTTCCAGTCAAAAAAGAAAATAGCACCACTTCAAGAAAATACTGGCAATCAAGAAGTGGATTAGAAGAATATTTTTTAATAGCTTTCCCAATGCTTTCGAGTGATCCTCGATATTTATTTTCCGTTAACCGTCCGGTTAACTGGCACATATCTTCCATATGAATTTTTTTATTATTTCTATCACGGTCAATCCGGCGAGTGATGTAAGCTAATTCCCCACTTGCCAGGGTAATCAGACCGTTAGGGACAGTCTTTATTCCGGATATTTTTGCCATCTGCATAGTTAAATGCTCGATTTCCGGCATCTCAGGATAATTGATTACCGGCGGTTTAAGGATATAATTACCCCACAGTCCGACAATAGTAAAACGACTATTATCCTGACGGCTTTTTTCAACAGCCACCGATAATTTGGGCTGTACACCGGGAACAGTGACCCGGTTGAGAACAACCTTTTTGGCCAACTCATTTAATTGATCGTAAGAATAATCCAGATCGGGGGGAAACGACTGACCGAACAGACGCTGGCAACAACGTTTATGATAATAATGATTGGATTCATTATCACTAACTGACTGACAGCATATCCGACAACGGCGAGTTTCATCCATCAATCAGTCTCCTCTTCCGGAACAATGGAAACAGCCCCGATACAATCTTTACAACAGGCTATCAACAATCCCATCCGGTCGCGTGGATTTATCTTCCAGGTTTCCTTCACAATATCGAGTAACCAGCCTTCCGGAATTAATCCGTCAAAAAAGGAGAACATCGTGGAACTGGTAAATTGTTCCTTTCTGAGAGGTAAGGTCAAACTGATTGTCTGAGAGGAATTATCCTTGAGATACACATCATCGTACTGAAAAACATATCCCTCCTCGGTTTCCGATAGAATTCCGGCTAGCGTATCATGCCATAACACTTTCGCTCTACGCATTATCGACCTTGTTTCTGTTCTGCGCCTGCGGTTGCATCTCATAACCGAAAAGGGCCAATACCTGGTTGATCTTATCCAAGCGGAGAGTTTGTTTACCCTGCTCCATCTCCCGAATGAATCGTAAGCCCACCCCGGCTCGCCGGGCAAGATCTTCCTGAGTCAGTCCCAACATACGCCGCCGTTCTTTAAGAAATTTTACCAACTCGTTTTCCATATTTATACCTATTCAGGTGTAATTCACAAAAACCGAATTAATATATACCCAATCGGGTATAATCACAAGCAAAATATCATGATTTAATCCCGAACAGGTATAAATATTGCTAATTCTGAAACCAGTTTCCACCTTGAATGCCAGCAAAAGGCTAAATTGGTTTTGTTTTTCGCGGACAATCTGAAACCAGTTTGGCTTCGCGAAAACTGGTTTTTTAAGCGACGAGTGAAGAATCGGCTATGTCAATCACAATGAGACACGGCGTGCCGTGTCTCTACGATCGATGACCACAGATGACAGTCCCGACGAATAAAGGGGTGAATGACTATGAATGACTATTGTATGACCACCGTCTGACGCACTTTTACAGTTCTACGATCGTCGCGCCGGTGCCGCCACTGTCGAAATCCTCGAAGTGATAACTGCGCACGCCGGGACAGGTTCTCAGTACTTCGTGCGTCATTTTCTGGAGGGCGCCGGTGCCTTTGCCGTGGATGATCTCCACCTGGTTCAATCCGGCGAGCAGAGCGCGGTCGAGGAATCTTTGCAAGACGCTTTCGGCTTCGTCAAACCGCATCCCGCGCAGGTCCAGCCGCGGCGAAAGCAAGGCCTCGCTTTTTATCATGGAAGGCGCCGATTGTCTGGTTTTGGCCGCACTTTTCTTCACCGGCTGAAGCGCTTCCCGGCCGACCCAGAGCGTTTTGCCGCCGACACTGACGCCGAAACGACTGTTCATTGTGCCGACCTTGATGATCTCGCCCGGCTCACTGACGCCTTCAATTCGCACCGCATCACCAACCTGCCATTCCGCCCGGCCAGCCGGGGCCGGCTTTTTATGACGCGCTTTGATTTGCCGGACATCATTCTGGATTCCGGCGACGGTCTGTTGAGCCTGGCGGATCGTTTCCGGTTCGGCGGCTTTTTCGCGGATTTCCTTGACGGCACTTTCGATTTTGCGGCGTGATTCGGCCATGGTTTCTTCCAATTTCAGCGCCAGATCGGCATCCGCGCGTTCGGCTTTTTCGCGCAGGGTAGCGAGTTTTGTTTCGTATTCGGTGACTAATTTGTCGAGTGTATTTTTGTTTTGAGCGAGGGCTTTCTTATCCTTCTCGACTTCCGTCCGTAACTGCTCGACCTCGCGCAGAAGGTTAGTCAGGCGTATGGATTCTTCACCGACGATTTGCCGGGCGTTCGCTACGACGGTAGCAGGCAAACCGAGCCGGTCGGAAATTTCAAAGGCGTAACTACTGCCCGGCAAGCCGATCAGCAGACGATAGGTCGGCGCCAGGGTGGCCGTGTCGAATTCCATGGCGGCATTGACCGCTCCGGTTTGTTCCTGAGCGAATTCCTTCAGGGCATTGTGATGCGTTGTGACGATTATCCGGCTACCGGCCGCGATCAGTTCCGCCAGGACGGCCTGCCCGAGGGCTGCGCCTTCGGTCGGTTCGGTGCCGGTGCCGAGTTCATCGATCAGTACCAGCGTTTGTCTGTCGGCGGTTTTGAGAAAATGCTTCAGGTTATTGACGTGCGAAGAGAAGGTTGACAGATCGTTTTCGAGCGACTGCTGGTCACCGATGTCAACCAGAAACCTGGTAATCAGCGGCAGGCGGCTCTCCTCTTCGGCCGGGATTGGCAAGCCGCACATCGCCATGAGCGTTAACAGGCCGACCGTTTTCATGGCGACTGTCTTGCCACCGGCATTCGGGCCGGAAATCACGACCGCCCGGACGTTGTCCGCCAGTTCAAAATCCAGCGGTACGACCTCTTTGTGGAGCGCCAGCAGGGGATGCCGCGCCCGGCGCAGGCGAAAATTACGTTCGGTGCCGGTAATGACCGGCGGCGTGCATTTGAACTTCAGGCCGAAGCGTGCGCAGGCATTCAACAGATCGAGTTCGCTCAAGACCTCCAGATTCTTGTACATGGCCGGGAAATTCGGACGGATTTTATCGGTCGTCTGGCGCAAAATGCGCTCGATCTCTTCTTTCTCGGCCTGCTCTAATTCCTTGAGCGTATTATTTATCTCGACGATCTCGAGCGGCTCGACATAGACGGTCGCGCCAGTCGTCGATTGCCCATGAATAATGCCATTGACTTTGCGCTTCGATTCGGCGCGCAGTGGTAAAACCAAGCGTCCGTCGCGGATCGTGGCCTGGTCTTCGTGCAACCACTGCTGACTGCGGGCGAATTCCATCAGGCGGACGATCTCATGGTTCAGGCGGCGCTGATGGGCGCGAATTTCGTGCCGGATGCGGTTTAATTCCGGACTGGCGTTGTCGCGAATTGTGCCGTCCGGCCCGATAATGGCCGCGATAATTTTGCGCACTTCTGGTAAAGGGTCCAGCCCGGCGAACTGCGGTTCCAGCACGATCAATTTAAGACGTTGCACACGGAAAAACCGGCGCAACCGGTCAACCATTTCCAATAAACGATCGATCTGAACCAACGTTTCCAGCGATAAAAACGTTCCGGCGATCCGGCAGCGTTCCAGTTCTTCACGAAAATCCGGATAAGCGGCCAGCGGCAGAACTTCGCCATCGGCCAGGATGGCCTGCAAAGCGACGATGCGGGTTTGTGTGCGCCGGATCGGTTCGAGGGCATTCTGTGGCCGGATAGTATCGACCAAGGATTTTCCCGCGGATGAAATCGTCAAGTCCCGGATCAGTTCGATGACTTTTCCGAAGCCGAGTTTTTCATTCAAGTCAATGGTTATTTCCGGCATTTCAGAGGAGAAAATCAGGGAATTGTGATGACCGGTGTGGCGCCCGATCCGTCAGATTCGGAGTCCGGTGTTTCAGGCAACATGACGATTTTGCGCATACTTTTACCGAGATCGCTGAGATCCGTTTCAAGGTTAAACATGCGAATGGTTTTGCGTTCGGCCCGGCTCAGCAGGTTGAACGCGGTCGAAGATTTATGCAGACGCCCGACGAAGCCGAATTCCGGGTAGACATTGATCACCCAGACCAGAATAAACATTAACACAAGCCCCTCCAGAAAGCCGAACAACAGGCCGCCGGTCCGATCCAGCCAGGTCAATTTCAGGGCGCGGAGCAGGCTCTTTATCATTGCGGCGATCAGTTCAAAAAACACATAGACCATGATGAAGACGATCACAACCCCGGCTATGTTGCGGACGCCTTCGGATACTTCAAACAGGCTGGCAAGCAGTTTACCGCCAATGGGATAATATCGCGAAGCGGCCAGTGCGGCCAATCCGAAACCGATCAATTTCAGGGCGGCCTTAACCAATCCGTTGCGTAAACCGAGAAAAGTGAATATTCCGATGACGACGATAGTAATAATGTTGAACATGCGATTCTGCCCGTTTACAATCTCAGGTTAATTTACTCCGCACGATGGCCTGTACCTCGCTCCCGGTCGCCCGGCCTTTGACTTTCGCCATGACTAATGACATGACCCGGCCAAGGTCTTTAATATTGGTAGCTCCGGTTTCCGCGATGACTTCCGTGACGACCAGGATCAATTCAGCGGTCGTCAAAGCCTGTGGCAGGTAGGTGCGGATTACGACCAGTTCGGCCTCTTCCAGGGCAACCAGATCGGCGCGTCCGCCATTTCTGTAAGCCTGAATCGAGTCCTGATGTTGTTTGGCGGAGCTCATTAAAACGCCGATCACATCTTCATCGGTAAATTCTTTGCGCGAGTCGATCTCGGCCTTGCGGATATTGCTGCGCAGGAGCCGAATGATCCGCAGGCGGTCTTCGTCTTTGGCTTTCATGGCCGTGATCATATCCTGCAGTAATCTATCTTTCAAATCCATCTGTCACCTCAAATGTGGTTGCGATTATTAATGCCGATCACGGCCAGCATCCGACCGGTCAATACTCCATCGCGCCGGTAAGAAAAGAATTTATCGGGCCGGCAGGCGGTGCAGTAACCGCTATCAGCTATTTTTTCCGGTATTAATCCGGCGGCGACCAGGCGATTTTGTACGGCGGCGATCAAATCCAGAAAAAGACGATCCGCGCGCCGCACGATTTCACCGGCCGGGAATTGAGATGCGAGATCCTCTTTAACCTCATAGCAACAGGCGTGCAGAGCGGGGCCGATCGCGGCTACCAGATCGGCCGGATCGGTTTGAAATTGCTCCCGCATTTTAATAATTGTATTAGCGATTATACCGCTGGCGATTCCGCGCCAACCGGCATGCACAGCTGCGACGACTTTTTGGCGCGGATCGTACAACAGAATCGGAGCGCAATCGGCGGTCTTGATGCTCAGAAAAACGTGCGGTCGATTGGTAATCAAGGCATCGCAGGCGGGATTCGGGCCGCTGGCCTCGACAACGGCGGCCTGATTGCTATGAATCTGTTCGGCCTGGGCGATGTCGGACGGCGCGAAATTCAGGGTATTGCAGAATCGTTTACGATTAATCAGAATATTTTTAAGAGTGTCGCCTTCCGCAATGGCCAGATTCAGCGAATGGAAAGCGCCATGACTGACCCCGCCTTCGCGTGTGCTGAAGGCATGCAGGATTTCCGGGAATTCCATTAATTCCGGCGATCGGATGATGTCGATACCTTTACTGTGAATAAGCGGGAACATCAGCGGATAACCTTGTCTCCGATAATGATGTTGCCGTTTTCGATCAGCGCTGCCGGCCGGATTTTGTCCCTATCATAGCCGAGAATAAAGGCGCAGGAGTTGACTCGCGGGCGGTTGCCTTTGAACGAAATATTACGGCAAAGACCGCGATAGACCGGCATTTCGATCAGCCCTTCCCGGATTTGCTCGCGGGTAACGGCACCGCGGTTGATGACAGCCAGCAGAGCGTTCATCGTATCGTAGCCGTATAATTCCAGCCGTCCCGGCTCGGCGCCAAATTGTTTGGCAAAATCGGTAGCGACCTGGCGGAAATTTTTCGATTCGGTGTCGATAAAATAATCGGAGACGAAACGCAGACCGTGCAGAACATCGCGATTCTTTTTCAACAGGTCGGGATCGTTCCAATTGGCACTGCCGAACAGGTTGCCGCGGATGTCGTAGTAAATCAATTGCGGCACGATCAGACTGGCATCGTTGGCGCGGGCCGGTAACAGGAACCCATCCACCAATCCCGGCGGAAAAGCCAGCGTATCCCGGCGTGGTACTTCAAAATCGGTATTTTTCATCAGCCCGGTCATTATCAAAGTTTCACGCAGAGAAAGCCGGTAAGTCGTATCGCGCTTAAAAATGACGCATTGCTGATCGCCGACGGCAATCCGCAGGCTGTCGTTATTGAAGCGTGGATCGTTTTTCACCATTTCATTCAATTGCCGTTTGGCTGAGTTATATTTTTCGCTAAAGTGATTTTTAAGGCGGTCAGCCGCCGCGTCGTGTACATTACTGATCTGTAATTTTAATTCGACCGGTTCGCCCTGATACCATTGCTGGGAAACAACCTGTCCGCCGTATTCGTCGATAGTCCGGCAATAGGCGTCGGTAAATTCCCGGCCGAATTCATCGGCTGAGGCGATCGAGGCGACGGTTTTCACGCCGCTGATTTTGGCGCTGTAAAGACTCAGAAAACGCCCGAGATTCTCGTAATCGACGTTCCCCTGAAAAATGTACGGCCCGAGCGAAGCCAGTTGCGAACCGGAAGCTGTCGGGGTAATCATTGGAATGTGCATCTGATTAGCGACCACCGCCACGAGAGTTGCGTCTTCGGTCGAGATCGGGCCGAAGATGGCCAGCACTTTCGGATTTCGCGCCAGGAATTCGGCATGCCGGATATTCTGAACGCTTTCACCGCGATTATCGAATACCAGCGCGGCAATGTCGGCATGATAGGTCTTACGGTAACCGGCGATGGCATATTTCACGCCGTTTAGAACCTTTTGCCCGACAGATGAATTGGCACCGGTCAGCGGCAAAATGACGCCGATATATTTTCTTGGCAGAGGCGCTCTCTTTAAGCGTGCGTCGGACAGTTGATATTGCTCCCGCAGGTACTTATTCTCGATCTGGCCGGTCATCTGGCGCAATTCCTTAAGAGCCTGTTTCGTGTCGCCTTCCGCATGGTATTTTTCGGCTAATTTCATGGTCAGGTACTGCCTGGTAAAGGCATCCGTGGTGAAATCGCGCAAGGCTTTGACTTCCTCCAGATCGAGGTAAAAATCGAGAATCGTTTCGGCATGATCTGCGCAGAGCTCGAGCAGATTCTGATCGGAATAATTCATCAGCAAATCCAGGTAAAAGGTCAAGGCCTCACGGTATTTCCCCTCTGCTAATAGTATTTCTGCCAGAGTAACTTTCACCTCGCTAGCATACCGGGAGTTGGGATAAGCTTGCAGAAATTCGCGGGCAAGCGTCTCGCTCCGGTCGGCTTCACCCAGCCGGTAGGCGGTTTTTATCAGCATCATGGCTGAAGATGTCACCAACGGATTACCGGATTTCGCTCTGGCGCTGATCGTCTGAAAAATATTCTGGGCGTCCCAGTATTTTTCGGCATTGAAATAAGCCACGCCTTCATTAAAAAGCCCCTTCGTTTGATCCTGTTCGGTTTGTGTCGGCTGGCCAGCCGACAGGGCGGCACAGAAGATTGACAGACAGAAAAAGATAGTGACGGCTTGATTGGGTTTGTTCATCATAGTAATACTTTTATTCGTTAAAATCATTCCCATTCGATAGTGGCTGGCGGTTTGGATGTGACATCGTAGACGACACGATTGATCCCGCGGACTTCATTGACGATCCGGTTGGAAATGCGGCTGAGCAGGTTGTTCGGAAGACGGGACCAATCGGCCGTCATGCCGTCGCTACTGTTAACGGAGCGGAGCGCCAGGACATTCTCATAAGTGCGCTGGTCGCCCATGACACCGACGGTTTTTACCGGAATCAGCACCGCAAATGCCTGCCAGACCCGGTCATAATAGCCGCCCGCATGCAATTCCTCGATATAGATCGCATCCGCGCTCCTCAGCAGGTCAAGCCGGCGCGGTGTGATTTCCCCGATGATCCGCACGGCCAGCCCCGGCCCCGGAAAGGGATGCCGCTTCAATATTGGTTCGGGAATACCCAGTTCGCGGCCGATCCGGCGCACTTCGTCCTTGAAAAGCATATTGAATGGCTCGATCAGTTGCAGATGCATGCGTTTCGGTAAACCGCCGACATTGTGGTGACTTTTAATGACCTGCGACGGACCATTGACCGACCGGCTTTCGATGACGTCGGGATAAAGCGTTCCTTGTGCCAGGAATTTCACGCGCGGATATTGCCGGCCGATTTTCTCGAAAGCCCTGATGAATTCGCGGCCGATGATTTTACGTTTGCGTTCCGGAGCGCTCACGCCTTTCAGGGCGCTCAAGAACTGGCGTGAAAAATTGTAACTGCGGATCGGCAAACCCATTTGCTCCTTTAGTTGCCGGACGACCTGGATCTGTTCGGTCTGGCGCAGAAGGCCGTTATTGATGAAAACCGGGATGCAGCTTTTACCGATTGCCTGGTTAATCAGGACGCCCATGACAGAGGAATCGACGCCGCCGCTCAAGGCCATTAATACCTGTTCCTTACCAGCGCGTTGCCGGATCTCGCTGATCGTATTTTCGATGAAATGGCCGGCGGTCCAGTCCGGTTTTAAACCGGCGACCTTGAATAGGAAATTAGACAGAATTTTGGTGCCTTCGGCGGTATGCTCGACTTCGGGATGAAATTGCAGTCCCATGATACGCCGCTGACGATTTGTTAACGCGGCCGGCGCGCCGTTGGTCGAGAGCGCCGCGATTTCAAAACCGACCGGTAATGAATCAACGTGATCGCCATGGCTCATCCAGACCTGCGTGCGGGGTGAGACATCCGCGAAAAGAGTATGATTGTTTTTAATCTCGATCTGGCTGGGGCCGTATTCCCGGTGATTGTCGGAATGGACACGTGCTCCGAAATGCGCCGCGATCAACTGCAATCCGTAGCAAATGCCGAGCAGGGGCAGGTCGAGATCGAAAAAATCCGGCGAAAGTTGCGGGGCCGCTTCGGCATAAACACTGGCCGGCCCGCCGGATAAGATCAGCGCACTTACCTGTTTTTCGACAGCTTCCCGGGCAGTCACAGTCGGCGGTACGATTTCCGAATAGACCGAGAGTTCCCGCACCCGGCGGGCGATCAATTGTGTGTATTGCGAACCAAAATCGACGATCCAGACTTTACTGACAGCGTTCATATTTTCTCATTTTCAGGTATCCAGCGTTGCAATTCCGGGATAAATTCATAATTGGTCAGGTCGTATTTGATGGGAGTTATCGAAATCAGATTCTGGCGTATGACCACATCATCGACGTCATCTCCTTCGGCGAGTTCGGCCTTCTTGCCGTCCATCCAGTAATAAACGCGATTGCGCGGATCGACCCGTTTATCGAAAAGCTCGGCAAAATTGGCCATGCCCTGCCGGGTAATACGCACGCCGCGGATTTCCAAGGCAGGCACATTCGGCACATTAATATTCAAAAGAGTACGCGGTGGTAAGCCTTTGGTCAGCACCAATCTGGCGATCTTGACCGCGAACTCGGCGGCCGGTTCGAAAATTGCATGCGTATAGGTTGTCAGAGAAACGGCAATCGAAGGAATGCCCAGAATCGTACCTTCCGTGGCAGCCGAAACCGTCCCGGAGTAAATCACGTTGATACCGGCGTTCGAGCCGAGATTGATCCCGGAAACGACCATGTCCGGCCGCCGCTCCAGGAGCGCACCGACCGCGATTTTCACGCAGTCAGCCGGCGTCCCGGAAACAGCAAAGCCATGCCATTGATCGTTTTTGTTGAAATCCGTCACCCGGATCGGATCGGAAAGGGTAATCGCGTGACCGACAGCGCTTTTTTCGCTGTCCGGTGCGACGACCGCAACTTCGGCGATTGCCTGCAAAGCCGAAACGAGACAGTCGATCCCCGGCGCGGCAATTCCGTCGTCATTGGTTACCAGAATAAATGGTTTAGTGTTGCTCATAGAAAAAAATTAAAATTTTACTGATTAACTGGCGGAGTTCCGAGCGGGGTGAAATAATGTCGATGAAACCTTTGTCCAGCAGAAATTCCGCATGCTGAAATCCTTCCGGCAATTCATGCCCGATGGTCTGTTTGATGACGCGCGGCCCGGCGAATCCGATGAATGCCCCGGGTTCGGAAATTATCAGATCGCCGAGCATGGCAAAACTGGCGGTCGTGCCGCCGGCGGTCGGATCGGTCAGGATGGAAATGAATAATCCGCCTTTTTCATGAAACCGGGTCAGTTTGGCGCTAGTCTTCGCCATTTGCATCAGCGAGTAAATACCTTCCTGCATCCGCGCTCCACCGGATTGCGAAATAATGATTAAAGGTACATGCATCTCGCGGGCCTTATCGGTTGCCCGGGCAATTTTTTCGCCAACGACCGAACCCATACTGCCGCCGATAAAATTAAAGTCCATCACGCACAGCACAACCGGAATTTTATCCACCATGCCGGTCACAGTCCGAACGGCTTCGTTCGAACCAGTCTGGCTCATGGCCTGTTTCAGACGATCGGAATATTTCTTTGAATCCTTGAATTTGAGCGGATCGTTCGATTGCAGATCCTGGTTGAATTCCGTGTATTCATCGCCAATCAGGATTTTGATATAAGTGTCGCACGGAATGCGGAAATGATAGCGACAATGCGTGCAGATCCAGTAATTTTTATCGAGTTCCCGTTTGTAGAGGTACTCATTACAGGTTGGGCATTTGACCCAGAGACCGTCCGGGATAACCTTTTTTTCGGCCCCGAGCAATCCTTTTTTCGTTCTTTGAAACCAGTCAGCCATGTTTACCTCATTCCAGCGAGCGGGTTAAAATCAACGCGTCATCGCGGTTCTCATAATAGCGGGCACGTCGGCCGGTCAGTGCAAATTGGTACTTCTGATATAACCGGCGGGCGGCGGTGTTGTGCTCATTTACTTCCAGTGTAATCGTCTTAGCCCCATTGCGACGTGCTATTTTAAAAGCGAAATTTAATAATTTTCCACCCAATCCGGCACTCCTAAATTCCGGATGAACGGCTAAGTTGGCAATATGGGACTCGTCTGCGACCATCCAGATGATGATGTAGCCGATAATTTGCGCTTCGTTTTGCAGGATATAAAACCGGCTGATCGGATTGCGGAGTTCATGTCTGAAAAAGTCATCCGTCCAGGCGGTGACGAATGATCTTTCCTCAATGGCCAAAATAGCCGGCAAATCCCGTTCGTCCGCACGGCGAATCTGGGCGTTCATACTGTCGGCCAAGTCTTTGCCTCCAGATTGGAATGATAATCCGGCTGCAGGTCAGGCCGGCTGAGCGGCAGAAGTTCCGCGTAATGGCGGGCGGCGATCAGGGCTGTCAGATCACCGGCCGGATACCGGATCATTAACCGTTCGCCGAACTTTCCATCAAAATCGTCATCGCCGATCAGCCGGTGATCCGGGAAGGAATTGGCGACCGTTTCGATCCGGTTGTGTTGCACGGGACGACGCAGATCCAAGGGCTGGTCTTTTTCGGCAACCGTATAGTATATCAGATCGCGATGAGATTTGATGAAAAGCACTGCGCTTGCGGCCGTTTCCCGGCGAGCGACAGATTCCAGTACTGTCAAAGTCGGCACCGGTAAAAGCGGCAGATGACCGGCGAATGCCAGGCCTTTGGCAGTCGCCAGACCGATTCTCAGCCCGGTATACGATCCCGGACCGATGCTGATCGCAATAGCACCGATCATTGAGAAAGCGATATTCGGATTCAGTAATCGATCGATCAGTTCGATTAATTTTTCGGAGTGGACCGCGCGGTCGGTCAGGTTTTTCTGCCCGAGAATCGCGCCGTTTCGCACCAATCCGACACTGCAATTGATCGTAGCGGTTTCGATTCCGAGAATCAGTTTGCTGGGAAGTTCAGAGTTCACGGTTCACAGTTAATCGTTTGTTGTTTGGCAAGACAATGCAGGATTTCCGGTTGACCGTCGATTTCGATAAAGCGTAAATATTCATTCCCGAAATCCTGCTGCAGATTAACAAACAGGGTTGCTTCGGGTAAAAGCGGCCTGATTCGGTCAGCCCATTCGACCAGTGTAATGCCTTCGCCGTAAAAATATTCATTAATGCCGAGTTCCAGCCATTCAGCGAGGCGTTGCTCGCGATAACAGTCGATATGATAAATCGGCCCGGGATATTCGTTGACCAGCGTAAAAGTCGGGCTTTCGGCCGGACGGGGTACACCCAATCCCTGGCAGATGCCGTTGATCATTGTTGTCTTGCCAGCCGCCAGTTCCCCGATGAATGCCACGACCGCGCCAGGCTTCAGACAAGCGGCAATTGTTTTACCGAATTGGATCGTTTCATCCGCACTTTGACTGGTAATTTTCAGACTCATCGGTTATTTTTTAGGCGTCAGTTTCACGATCGGTAAAATCATCTCTTCCATAGAAATGCCGCCATGCTGGAAAGTGTCCCGGAAAAAGGTTTGAAATTTGTGATAATTGGTCGGATAGACGAAATAGAAATCTTCTTTGGCGATCAGGTAGTTAGTGTTGATGCCAACATCGGGCAACCTGAATTCGGCCGGATTCTTGATGTTTAAAGCATATTTCGGCGGACAGTTCAGGTTCCGGCCGCATTTAAAGCGAATATTGGAAGTCGCTTCTTTATCGGCGACGACTTTGACGTCGTTCTGCACCCGGATGCTGCCATGATCGCTGGTTAAAATAATCGTAAAATCCAGTTCGGCAAATTTGCGTAAAACGGCATAAATCCAGGAATGCTGAAACCAGGTACGGACAACTGACCGATAACTGGATTCATTCGGTAAAATTTCCTTGAGCAGATCGGAATCCACTCGCTGATGCGCCAGAATATCGACAAAATTCAACACCAGGGCGATCATAGAATTCCCAAGATAGGACGAAATGCGTTTCTCCAACGCCCAGCCGGAATCGGCATCCAGCACTTTCAGGTAATTAAAGTGTCCTTTCAAATTGATATTTTCGCGCTCCAGTAAAGCCTCGAGCATTTTCGCTTCGTGCCGATTCATGGAAGTTTCATCCTCATCTTCGCGCAACCAGATATCGGGATACAAAGGCTGAATCTCGTCCGGAAAAAGACCACTGAAGATCGCATTCCGGGCATAGGGTGTGGCCGACGGCAGGATCGAATAATAATAATCGACTTCCAGATTAAACAGATCATATAACAGAGGTGCAAACGTGTACCATTGATCCAGGCGCATGCAATCAATAACCACAAACAACACTTTCTGACCGTTTTTCAGAAGCGGCAGGACATGTTGCGGCACAATATCCGGCGAAAGGGTCGGACGAAAGTGGGAGTCGTCTTTGACCCAGTTTTGGTAATTTTTCCCGATGAATTTAGCGAACTCGATATTGCAGTCGCGCTTTTGGTCCTCGAGCGTTTCTTTCAGACCAAGATCGGGATGGTCATCGAATTCGATCTCCCAGCCGGACAATTTCTGATATATCTCCATCCAGTCGCGGCTTTTCAGATCGTTGAAAAGTTGCTGGGAAATGGCATGAAATTCTTCAAGGTAATTTCGGGAAACATGTTCGGAGGAAATGCGCTGCTGTTCCAGTATTTTTTTACAGGCCATCAGAATCTGGCTGGGGTTGACCGGTTTGGTCAGGTAGTCGGTGATTTTACTGCCGATGGCTTTTTCCATCAGGCTCTCTTCTTCGTTTTTCGTAATCATGATTACCGGCAAACCCGGTTTGCGGGACTTGATCTCTGCCAGGGTCGCGAGGCCGTCCTTGCCAGCCATCATTTCATCCAGCAAGACGAGGTCGAAGTTTTCCTGACCGACCAGATTGATAGCATCATTGCCGTTTGAGACGGGCACAACTTCAAATCCGCGACTGCGCAGAAACAAGACATGGGCTTTCAATAATTCGATTTCGTCGTCCACCCAGAGAATTTTTCTCTTTTTAGTGCTCATTGCATTCCTTTTGTTTCATTTTCCCGTTATAATTTCCGCCAGCGGATTTGTTTCAGTATCTGTCATCCGTATTAATTAATCGTGTATTTATTGTATTAAAAACCACGCGTTAATTTAAACAATACGACGCTTCGTAAAAGAGATATTTCTGGATTTAATACCGGCACTTTCAATCGTCGGATTGTTATGGCCGGCCGATGATCGCCTTATTTGGTTTTCATCACGAATTCGCCCTGCCAATCGGAACCGGGCGGACTGGTTTTAAAAATGAGACAGCGGTCGATAAAAACCTGCGACGGAGAGTCCGAACCCCTGACCGCCAGCGCTTTTTCGAATGCTGCGATTGCGGCGTCCCATTGTCTGTCCCAGTACAGGGTAATGCCATCGGTAAAGAAGGCACAAATCTTTGTCATCTCCGGATCGACCTGACCGGTCCGCCCGAGGAGTTGATAGACTGTAATCGGCTTCAATTTACCTTTCACCACGAGGCGATCGAGAATTCGCACTTCGATCTTATCCTGAGCACGACGGTAGGTTTCTTCGCCGACCATTAAATAGGTGCCATACTGTTTGTTGGCGCCCTCGAAGCGGGAAGCCTGGTTGACCGCATCGCCCATGACGGTGTACTGAAAACGTTGGGTCGAACCCATGTTCCCGGCACTGACAATACCGGAGTTGACGCCCATTCGTACGAAAATATCGACGCCGTGATCTTTCTTTATCTGCGGGCGGATGATCTCCAGTTCTGCCTGTTGATCGATGGCTGCGTAGCAGGCTTTCCAGGCATGATCGGGATCTTCCATCGGCACGCCGAAATCGCACATGATAGCATCACCTTCATATTTATCCACATAGCCGTCGTATTTCATCAGAATTTCGGTCATCGGCGACAAGTACTTGTTCAATACCACAGCCAGTTCTTCCGCCGAGAGACTTTCCGAAATTGTCGTAAAATTGGCCACATCGGAGAAGAACATCGTGGCCTCGCGCTTTTCGCCGGAAAGACTGAAAGCGTCCGGGTGATCTTCGAGATATTTCAAGACTTTCGGACTCATATAGGTCTGGAACATACCGCGGATTTTCTTTTTCTCTTTCTGTTCGGAAAGAAATTGATAAACGACGCTGGCAAGATAACTGGTTCCCACGCCGACCAGTAACGGTACCAAATAAGCCCAAAGGGCATAATTACGAAATATCCAGTACGAAAAAAACATCGCCGCGAATCCCAAAATAACTGCCAGGGCGCCACCAAATACCGGGCGGGCAAAAGCCACCGCCAACGCCGTCAAAATACAGATCAGAAAAATGGTTACGATATTCAGCGCAGTCGGCAATGTCCGGATAAAACGCTGATCCAGCATGGTTTGAATAGCATGGGCATGAGTCTCGACACCGGGCGTCAAACGCCGGTTTCCGCCATAATTATAAAACGGCGTGAATTTATTATCGTGCAGTTCATCGATTGAGACACCGACGAGGGCAATCTTGCCCTTAAAAGGATTCATTTGATCTAAAATAGAATCAACTTGCGCCGTATCGCCAGCGGCTAATGCCGACATGGCTTCAAACTGACGGGTTGAATCTGCGATTAACGAAATCCTGAATTCCAACGGATAAATCGAATTGGTTTTAAACATTTCGAGATAGTCGGTATCTTCCTCGTCTTTCAAATCGAAATCGGCGTCATCGAGAACAGAAGCCATCGAATAGGTCGGGAAGGTGTTCGCCGGACCGTAATAATTAATCAGTATCGTCTGCTCCCAGCCGAGACTACCGCGATGACCCAACAGGCGCCGGGTATTACCCGTTGCGGAATCAGAGAACATGAAGTAGCCGTCTTTAAAAACAAATTCCGGATAACTCGGCAACTTAGTTTCCTTGAAAAAAACACGCGTACCGAGCGAATAGATATACTTATCCAGATACTGTTCAAAAATCGAATAGCGCCGCGTAAATCCGTCCGGATCCTGCATCTCTCCGACCACACCCCAGTCACTGCCCGTTTCGAGTAAAATCGGGAGTGGTTCATCAGCGTAGGTATACAATCCGCCACTACTAAATTCACGGGCAACCTTACCAGCCAGGATAACATTACCGTTTTTCTTGATTGCGGCTGCGAGGATTGAATCACCTTTGGGATTCTTGTAGTCGGGTTCGGTGAATTGAATATCGAACATGACCGTCTGGACGCCGACCTCTTTCAAATTTTCGACGAGCGTCGCATAATATTCGCGCGGATAGGGATAGCGATCGCGACAGCTTTTAAAGGTCTGATCGTCGATGGTAATGAGGATCAGTTTGGAATGAGATACATCCATCGGCCCGCGGTTCTTGAAACGGGCGTCCAGCGATTTTAATTCCAGATCCCGGAAAGCTCCGAGCAATAAGAGGACGGAAACGACCACTCCCAGAATTACCGCGATACAAGTTCCCCAAAAAGCCTGTTTCAGCGTATTCTTTTTCATAGATAAGTCCCAGGCGGTTAGAAATTCAAGGAATATATTACATAAAAACTGAGATCGTTGAATTTCTCGTTACTGCTCCGGTCGTTCAGATAAGTGTAACTTACATTGCTGCGAAGTTGATGCACTTTCAGGAAGTTTAGTACGGCTCCGGCGAAAATATTACTTTGAGTATATTCAGCCAGACCGCTACCGTTCGTGATTCCGTAACCGGCAATTGTACCGAGATGTCCATTAAACAGATCGTACTGTCCCTGTAAACCGAACGACACGAAATCGTATGGTTCGGCGGTCATGCCGCTCTCACTGTGGTTGCGTGAAAAGCGGATATTGGTTTTAAGCGGAAATGGAAAATTGCTATTGACGCTGAAACTTACCAAAGAAGTTTTCATTGAGCTAAAAATATAGCCCGGTAACCGGTCGTTAACACGGTCGCTGCGGTCGGAGTTAGCCCAGGAGAGATTCAGTGTATTCTTCACGTTCATAAATTCGACATTGTGCGAAATGCGGATGTCCTGCCGGATTGTCAAATTGGATTCGCGGTTATCTTTGACGCTAAAAGTATCCGCTGGGGTTGAGCCGAGCCAGGTCGTATCCAGCTTGGCGACATCGTTCTTCCGGCCGTACTGCATTGTGTTCAGATCGATGCGCGGCAAATTTTCACCGAGGAATAACGACAGGCCCGCCAAGAACGAGGTCGTGGTAGTTGTAGAGTTCTTATCATTGTTCACATTATCACGGTTTTGCTCATAGCTGATGTTCAGGATAACTTTACTCTGCAAGAGACGGATTCTATCCGAAACGCCGAATCCCTGAATATCGTTGCGCATATAGGGATTACCCAGAGAAATGAAGGAACCGCCGACATGCTGATATTTGACGACTAAGTAATTGTTAAAGTAATTCAGGATCACCGTACTTTTGAAAGCGGTCGAAGGCATGTTCAGAACTTCTTTCATGCCAAAAGCCAGGTAAGTCGAATCGTTTACCTTCAATTTGACGAGCGGATTCTTGACATTCTCTAAAGAATCAAAGACGATCGGCAGGATTGGATACATATATTGATTAATAATGAAAATGTTGTCAAGAGAACTGGGGTCGAATCCCAGAGTCGAGATCGGGAAATTAACATCGCCGAGCGGAAGGGTGTCATTCTTGGTAAAGGCGCCGCCGGTTATATTACGATTCAACATCGATAAAGCTACGGCATTTGTCCAGACGAATCGCTTGTTGTCGAGCGCCAGTTTCAAATCCGAGCCGATGACGATATTATCCTGGGGGTTGACGCCGTTCATGCTGATTAATGTATCACCTTTAATAAAAATGCCACCCATTTCCCGGTTGACTGACAACGTATCATCTCTGACCTTAATAAAATTAAAGCCCAGCTGGAAATGCTGACCCGTACCAAAATATGGCCGGATGGCAAGCAGACGTTGGCCGTAAGTATAACCCGTCCGGGAATATTCAAGCAGGCCGGAAGATAAAGTATTTGCCGTGTCGCTGATCGTCCCGGCGATACTGCGCTGGGTCTCACCGGATACGATATGCAAATTGAAGTATTTCAATTTCAGACGGGCTTCGATGCCGCGTACGCGCTTACCGCGTAATCCGAATTCGGAAAATTGCGCGTTGACGTCACCAAAATTAGCTTCAAAATAATTCGATGATAAACCGACAGTATAGCGGTTACGGGGTTGCTTGGCCGGATCCTCTTCGGAAGTCACATACGTGTTAGCCTGAAATTTCAACCAATCATATGATCCGTTGAATACGGCGGTCATTTGCTGAATGTTCTGACTAATACCGCGCACCTGTTCCGAATTGACCTCGGCGTTCACCCGGCCGTTGTAGTTGAAAACCTTTTGGGCTTCAGCGATACTGCCGACCACGGTAAAATTCCAGAGCAGAGGATTATAGGCCACTCCATTTTGATTGGCGAAACTTATACGGATCGTGTGCAGACCGGGCGGCAGGTTTTTGGGCCTGGCCACTATCAGGTCTTCCGCAATCTGGGCGATACCGGTGACGTCGATTCCATCCAGTTCGACTTTGATCGTATTGAGCGCAATATTCCGGGCATTAAACAGTGAAACCGCGATAACGACCTCGACCGAAGCGACGATTTGAGCTTCTTCCGGACTAAGAATAATGGCATCGCTTGGCGTTCCACCCTGTAAATCGGCTATCGGCGCATTTTTCCCAAATTCATCAGTGGCGATCTTTCTCCGGACAGTCAGAAACATCGGGACGTTGTACGGGTCGACTTCCGGAAAAGCCGCCATGCTCCCGTCACCAAATTCGGCAATTATCAGGTATTCCAGACCATTATCGGTAACGAATTTGGCGGGAATGTTATATTTATAGACGCCCATAATTTCATTCATGTCGTCTTCAAGATATGCATCCTGTCCGGCTTCACGGAAGAAAATCTTTACGCCGCGGATTTCAGCGATCTGTTTGTCAATGATCGCTTCAATCAATACCGCGTTTCCGGTATAAATATCACGGGGCGGAGAATGTAATATTTTGGCCTGTGAAAAGGCTACTCCCGCTATCAGTGGAAAAATAAATATCAATTTTCGCAAGCATGGTCGCATTGGCCGATTCCTTTTTTTAATTCTTGCTATTATACCAACGGAAAATATCAACGAGTTATTTATATTCGACTTTAATTACCTTCGTTTCTCCGGACGGATTTTGCAATTGAATTCTCAGTATATCGTTTGTCTCGGTTTCATCCGTGTCGTTATCTTCGGGCAGGTCGCCATCTTTGGTCGCCTCAACATCAATACCACCGGTCGGCGTTGAGGTACCGGTCTGATTGGCACCGACGACAACCACGCCGCCGCTCTCGTTGTTAGTGACTTCAACACTACCCGAAATGCCCCAAATCACATCCCCCTGTATCGGATCGGATTGCATAATGAAGACCGTCCCTTTCACCGAGGCGACCGATGTCGGGGTAGCGATAACGAACTCGCCTTTCCGCATTGGAGTAATCTCTGCTTTCAGGGTGCCAAACTGCATGGCTACCTGTTTCGAGATTGATTCCCGACCGCGTTCGCCGGAGATAACCATTTCGGAGTTTTCACGGATTTTAATCTGGCTTTTGTCATCGAGAAATACTAAGACGACAAATCCATCTTTTCCGGTCTTGATTTTATCCTGGGAATAAAGGTTTTCTCCAATCTTGATGTCTTTTTTGAAATCCGTGTCGCTGCTACGTTTGATACTGGTTTCGCCGCGAGATTTCAGAATCAGAGCAATTTTATCCTGACTCCATCCGTTCGTGAAAAACATTACTGTCAAAAGAAATATGCTGACTAAATTGTATTTTCTCATTTTAACGCTCCTATTCTATCGTGATTGATTTTACGGTAATCTGCCCGGTCATAAGCTGACCGACCAGAGCCGACAATTGGTCCATAGTCAGTCTTTGAACACCGTTGACCGTCACTACACCGGTCGGAACGTAGCCGAACAGTTCGCCGCCGGTTTTGAACCACTCCGGATCAATATCCGGAATCTGATTTAGAATAGCGAGGAACTGCGAGATATCAATACCGGAAAAGTTAGTCGCTCCGGTCGATTGAATCTTGAAGGCAAAAATCGGGCTGAGTACTTCCTCAGCTCCGGAAGTCGTGGGAAAGGTTTTCCGGATCTGCCAGACATAGGTCTTACCGGGTTCCAGCGGTTTGGCACCGGTCAGCGGATACTGGAAAACTGTCCCGGCGGTCAACAAATGCAGACTGGAATTCACTTCAGCAGACGGTAACTGATAATAGTCCCCATTGTCAGGGTAAGGTAGATTGGCCCGGTCTTTCAAGGCCTGATCGACAGAGTTATGGCGGGTGGCGTCGTATTCGGCAACCCGGATTGAATAACCACATTGACTGCAGTTGGCCTTGCTCCACATGAAATCAATCGATTCCCACTGAAAAGTCGGGAGCGGTGTGGCAATCTCGAAATTATCATCTAAATCTCCACCGGGTGAAATTAATTCCAGGTTGGTTGGATTAGCCACTTCAATGGTCTGAGTCTGATTCTTTAAGGGACTGTCATTTTGATCGGTAATATTTAATGTAAAAACGTAACTGCCGGCCGGAAGTTTTCCACCGGTTGAGAGAATAGCCGATTGAAGCGATTGCACATCCTGTTCGAGCCGGTCAACGTTGACATTCAGTGGATTACCGTCATCATAATTAATGTTAAAGTTCTGGTCGATATCGCGGCTGGTAAGCGTCACCTGTCCCTTAAGATCGAATGGATCAGTTAGGACGTACAGAATTCTCCGGTTATCGATATTCATTGAGGGTATATTTGCAATCCATTCAAATTCAATCTTGATTTTAATCGGCGCCCCGTTTGGGTCATTCGGTGTATAAGACAGCGAATAGGAAAACATTTCGGGATTGTTTTGGCCATTATTGAAATCGAAGTCGAGCAGGTAATATACTTCAAAGTTATAGAAATAATTGGTACGAAGGGTCAGGACACCGGAAGATTGAGCAAATAAGGGTGAGATCATCAGCCCGATGCAAAGTAACCATATAATTTTCGTTTTCATATTTTATTTCTCCTATAAATTTCTATTGAATCTAATCGATAATATCTTATGACGTTGTGAGATAGAACAACGGTTAATTTCGTATCTAAACAACACCCTATACTCTCTAATATTTACTCCACGGGTTGAATATAAGGTAAGAGGCGACGAGATACAATAAAAAAAATCCCGCCGTGAGGCGGGATTAAAAGTTTCCCGGCGATGACCTACTTTTCCACCCCGTCGCCAGGGCAGTATCATTGGCGCGGGAGGGCTTAACTACCGAGTTCGAGATGGGATCGGGTGTTTCCCCTCCGCAATAATCACCGGAAAAAGGATTTTCCATTGGGTAAGGGAAAGAGAATGGTATCCGAAGTCAATTTCATAAAAATTTTGGTCAAGACGCACGGCTTATTAGTATCACTCGGCTGAGACCATCACTGATCTTACACCTGTGACCTATCAACCTTGTAGTCTACAAGGAGCCTTTAGTCCCGTTTTACCGGGAGTGAGATATCATCTTGGGGAAGGTTTCACGCTTATATGCTTTCAGCGTTTATCCTGACCGGACATAGCTACCCAGCAATGCACCTGACGGCACAACTGGTACACTAGAGGTTCGTCCACTCTGGTCCTCTCGTACTAAGAGTAGCCCCCCGCAAATCTCCTGCGCCCACAGCGGATAAGGACCGAACTGTCTCACGACGTTCTAAACCCAGCTCACGTGCCACTTTAATGGGCGAACAGCCCAACCCTTGGGACCTTCTCCAGCCCCAGGATGTGACGAGCCGACATCGAGGTGCCAAACCTCCCCGTCGATATGAACTCTTGGGGGAGATCAGCCTGTTATCCCCAGAGTACCTTTTATCCTTTGAGCGATGGCGCTTCCATGAGCGACCACCGGATCACTAAGCCCTGCTTTCGCATCTGCTCGACTTGTTTGTCTCACAGTTAAGCTCCCTTATGCCTTTACACTCGGCGCACGATTACCAAACGTGCTGAGGGAACCTTTGGGAGCCTCCGTTACTTTTTAGGAGGCGACCGCCCCAGTCAAACTACCCACCTGACAATGTCCCTTCTCCTGATATAAGGAGATAGGTTAGAATTCTAGATTTATAAGGGTGGTATTTCAAGGTTGACTCCATGCCGACTAGCGTCGGCACTTCAACGTCTCCCACCTATCCTACACATACAAAACCAAAACCCAATGCCAAGCTATAGTAAAGGTTCCGGGGTCTTTCTGTCCAGCTGCGGGAAACCGGCATCTTCACCGGCATTACAAGTTCGCCGAGGCTCTGGTCGAGACAGTGTCCAAATCGTTACACCATTCGTGCGGGTCGGAACTTACCCGACAAGGAATTTCGCTACCTTAGGACCGTTATAGTTACGGCCGCCGTTTACTGGGGCTTCAGTTCAGGGCTTCTGCCGATAAATCGGCATGACTCGTCCCCTTAACCTTCCAGCACCGGGCAGGTGTCAGTCCCTATACGTCGTCTTACGACTTTGCAGAGACATGTGTTTTTAGTAAACAGTCGCTTGGACCTCTTCACTGCGACCTCTTTCAGCTCCACCAGTCTACCGAAATAGTTAGATTCACTTACTCGAGGCACCCCATATTCCGAAGTTACGGGGCTAATTTGCCTAGTTCCTTAACCAGAGCTATCTCGCGCACCTTAGGATACTCTCCTCGCCCACCTGTGTCGGTTTATGGTACGGACATCCGTTTACCTAACATAGAGGCTTTTCTTGTCAGCATGTTTAGGGTCAGTTTGTGTCCGGAGGACTCCTATTCGCATCTCGAGGTAATGATCTGACGGATTTGCCAATCAGATCCCTCTACCTGCTTAAACCGGGACATTCAACACCCGGCTGACCTTTCACTTCTGCGTCACCCCATAGCTCGAACAGCAAACAGATGGTACAGGAATATTCAACCTGTTATCCATCGCCTACGCCTCTCGGCCTCGGCTTAGGGCCCGACTAACCCTGAGCAGAGTTACTTTACTCAGGAAACCTTAGGCTTTCGGTGTTCCGGAATCTCACCGGAATTATCGCTACTAATGCCAGCATACTCATTTCCATGTCCTCCAGCCAACCTCGCGATTGACCTTCGTTGGTTAATGGAACGCTCCCCTACCTCCCGATCCCTAAAGATCGGGATCGAAGCTTCGGTATCAGGGTTTATAGTCCCGTAAATTATCGGCGCAAAATCACTTGACTAGTGAGCAATTACGCACTCTTTAAATGATGGCTGCTTCTAAGCCAACATCCTAGCTGTCTGGGTGGTTTCACATCCTTAGTCACTTACCCTGTATTTAGGGACCTTAGCTATCGATCTGGGTTATTTCCCTCTCGGCCACGGAGCTTATCCCTCGTAGCCTGACTCCTGCAAAACATGTAATCGGCATTTGAAGTTTGGTTGGGTTTGGTAACCTGGTAAGGCCCCTAGCCCATTCAGAGCTCTACCTCCGATACACTTTTATGCAAGGCGATTCCTAAAAATCTTTCGGGGAGAACCAGCTATCACGGAGTTTGATTGGCCTTTCACCCCCATCCACAGCTCATCCCCCAGTTTTTCAACGCTGGTGGGTTCGGACCTCCATTCCGTGTTACCGGAACTTCATCCTGGCCATGGATAGATCACCCCGCTTCGGGTCTGCCGTAAGTTACTTAACGCTCTATTAAAACTCGCTTTCGCTGCGGCTCCTCTTTCCAGATTAACCTTGCAACTTACGAGCAACTCGCTGGCTCATTATGCAAAAGGCACGCCGTCATCCCGATTTGCATCGGGACTCCGACAGATTGTAAGCAAATGGTTTCAGGTTCTATTTCACTCTCCGTCAGGAGTACTTTTCACCTTTCCCTCACGGTACTACTTCGCTATCGGTCATATAGAAGTATTTAGCCTTTCCAGATGGTCCTGGTTGATTCCCACAAAATTTCTCGTGTTTCGTGGTACTTGGGTACGTCTTCCAACAAGTCTGCAAATTTTTTCCTACAGGACTATCACCTCCTACGGTTTGCCTTTCCAGAACAATTTGAATAATCTGCAGATTTTTGACTTGTCGAGAGCTTTGCCGAACTCTCCAAAAACGCCCCGCTACCCCTGTTCTACAACGCCGGCAGGCTTGAACATAGAACAAGTTTGGGCTCTTTCCCGTTCGCTCGCC
>Ga0209749_1000835_pt1 | contig 35009 bp, 33 predicted proteins | sample EPASupsiteSAE347_FD_187267 | JGI IMG/M metagenome (GOLD analysis project Ga0209749, IMG submission 187267) | Bioremediated contaminated groundwater from EPA Superfund site, New Mexico - Sample SAE3-47 (SPAdes) (version 2) | ecosystem: Environmental > Aquatic > Deep subsurface > Groundwater >...
ACTTGTTCCCTCTGTATCATCAGAGCTATGATTAGATGGGATGCTTAAGGATTTATTTTAATATCTGTGAATATTATATTGTTTAGTTCCGATGATGGGACTAATATAGGAACAAGTTGGAATGTACATTAACAACGAACTCAATACGAACTCGTACGAACTCTGAAGTGTTTGAGTTCGCACAAGTTCGTTGTTTATATACAGATTTTTCCACACCAGAGCACAAAAAAACACAAAGCGTAGCAGCAAAATTCTTTGCGTCCTTTGCGTCCTTTGCGGTGAGTTCACTGTATCTGAATATCAGGAGCACATAACATATTTTACCAAAAAATCTATTCCAGTAATTTAATAAACTCTTCTCTTGTCAGTCCTGATTGCTTAATAATTGAAATTAAAGTTCCCTTGGGAACAGGATCTCTATTTGGAATGATAACAAGATACTTTTCACCGTGATGACCTATTCTTACTGCTGTAACATTGAATCTTTTCATAACTTTCCTATCTATTGAAGGGTAACTCTTGCTATTAAATTTTTGGTTAACCTGCACAGATCATGAGATTCAGGACACTACCGGAATATCAGCTCTCATCTGCGGCTTCGCTTCTCGATCATCGCCCCTCTATTTCTTCCCCTCCACCTTCCCCTCCTTTATCTCCTTCCCGTCATACGTGCTCAGCAGCAATGGTCTCCCCTCCCTGTTCACCACTTCCAGGTGTATCGGTCTTCTCCACGCCTCGTACAGCGCCTTCAGCAGCACTTCGCTTGTCTCAGACGGCTGGAGCGTCAGCTCTTTCGGGGAAAGACCGAGTTTATCATAACCAGACAGGTCCTGGACAAGGTACAGCTCTTTCTTATTATTGTAATTCCCCCCTCCCTTCTCCACTGCGATCCTCGGCATGCCGTTATTGTAAGCCTCAAAAAGCAGGACATCCTTTACATCGTGATAGCTTCTGCTTACGATGGTCAGGGTATCTTCCTCCCTTTTCCCTTTTTCAGGCTCCCTGCCATTATAAACGAACAGACAGCTTGCTACCCTGTTAAAGAAATCCTCTGTAAAATAGCTGTTGATAAAGGTATAATCCGTATTTGTCGCAACTATTTCCAGCACTTTATCCCAGCCCCTGTCAAGCCTGAGGTTGAATTCCTCTCTCTCCCTGGCATCTTCAAGCTGCTCGTAATCCAGGTCGAACCGTCCCGTATCCCATTTCTCGATAACATCAAGGAGCAAGTTCATGCCCAGCCAGTAGGGATTGATCTGTAGCGTCCTCCTGTCGCAGCTGCATTGTTCTCCGTCACACCCGCACTGTCCCTGCTGGTAGGCGCCCGCTGTCCTCTGCTTCAGCCACCTGAAGGTCTCACCCACAGGCATCTTACTGTCAAGGCAGTATTTCAGGTCGATCAGCGCCGCAAATCCCTCGTTCAGGTACCTGCCCAGTCCCCACGACGAAAGATACCTGCTCTGCTCCCACATCATCTGCAGTATCTCCCTCTCCCAGCTTGCAAGCATGTCGGCGTTATCTACTATGAATTTCAACACCTCGTAATCCCTCTCATCCGGGACAACTTCCCTTTTTGCTTTTCTCTCTATCTCTTCAATCAGCCTCTGTCTCTTCTCCCCGGGCGATGAAACGAACTGCTCAAGCGGCAGCTCTTCTGGCGGTTCTCTCTTTATTTTTTTTGCCGGGTAAAGGTCGATAAGCGTGGAAAGGGTATATCCGATGTCCATGATCCTCTCAACGTTCTCCTCCCCGACCTCCTTCTCGATCTCGGCTATCCTTTCCTTCTGCCCTGCCATGAACGCAAGCGGCGAAGAGGGTTTGAACTCATTCAACTTCCAGTTATTCTCAAAAGCATGTATGTGACCGTAGACGTGCGCCATGACAAGCTTGATATCCGTGAGTGTATCGCCTGCATAGATGTAAGCTTCAGCCGGCTCTTTCTTTTTCTCCTCCCAGACCTCGCTCGGCACGACTATCTCGTATATCTGCCAGTATCCGAGCGTATGCCCTTTCTTCTGTATGAAATACTGCTGTCCCAGGCTCCAGTGCTGCGGGAACATTATCCACCCGCCTGTCGCCGCTATGCTGCACAGCTCTTCCAGGTTGACCATATTGAAATTGATATCGGTCAGGTCAAGCCTGTATTTTTTAATACAGAAATCTGCTATTTCGTTCGCTATTTCGGTCAGCCCGTTGTTGACCATCCCCCCTTCCCAGACTTTTATTATCGGCTTTCTCACGTTATCACCTTTTGCCAAAGAATTCTTTCATGGCTTTCCACAGGTCGTCCTTTTTACCGATAGTGCACAGCCTTATCTTCCCTTCTTTAACCTGGGATGAGTACACGTTCTTCAATGCGACCAGGTATTTGGTATCCTGCTCCTCGTAAAAATGGGTCTCAAGATAGCATAACCTCGTCAGGTTGGGCATAAGTCTTCCAAGCCTTGAAAGGGCCCCTTCGTAATCCCAGTTCTCCCCGTCCGTCATCTGTATCACGTAGATATCCATATCGCTGTAATCTATCTTCCTTTTCACCTGCGTTTTTCTCTCATAATCCCTGCCAGTCATCATCGCGGCCAGGATATCATAGGCCGGACTGTAGCTTGTCCCTCCGCCGGATTTAAGCCTGTAATAGTTCTCTTCCATCTCCTCCCAGGCTGAATCATTATGCGCTATGTAGACCCTCTCTACCTTCGGATAGAACTCTTTCAGCCAGGTATCGACCAGAAAAGAAAGGATATAGGAGGCTTCCAGGTCAGCCTGAGTTATCGACTCGGAAATATCGCGGATATATATCACAAGCGCATCCTTGTACGGCTTGTATTTTACTTTCGGGAACCTGTACCTGAGATCCTCTTCTTCTATTTTTATTTGCAGCCCCCCCTGCCTGAAATCGCCTGCCACTACCTGCCTGTCCACCATGGCATACAGGGTCTCATCCAGGTCCAGCAGCGATTCTGAGCCCCTGCTGGAGATAGCAGGATACGTTATTTTATCGATCTCTTTCTTTCTCTTTGCGGGTTTAATGGTTTCAAGCTCAAGCTCGCTTTTCATCCAGTTGACAAGGTCCCTGACCGTAATATCTTCGTAAATAGCCTCAGCCGCGCCCCTTCCTCCTTTTCGCCCGGCGGAGCCTTCCTCGCTCGGGAATACCTTTTCCCCTTCCTTTCCCGGACCTGAGCCGATGCCGGGCGTCCAGGGACCGTACTTTATATGCGGCAGGTGAACAACGGGTATCCTGAGCCTTATCACTTCCCCTCTTTTCATAGAGCCAAGCTCAATGTATTTTAACTGGCCTATTGCTCTCTTTTTTGCTTCTTCTACCCTTCTTCTGTATTTTTTTCGTGCCGAGCCTATGGGATCGCTCATTATTTTATCACCGTTTTTGATGTAATCCTTACAACGGATTCGGCGCAGGCGCCGCAGTATCCAAGCTCATTTTTCAATATGCTGGTAATTTTCCCGAGCCTCTCCGCATCCTTCGGGTTAAGTTCTCCGCTCTGCTTCAGCTCCTTCCACTGTATGAAGTTCAGCATTTCCTCATCTATCGCTATTATATCCGGCCTCAGGGACAGCAGTTGAGAGAAGGAAGGAGGCTCTTTATTCTCGATGAAGTACCTGTCGATAGCGGCATCCAGTGCTTTTCCATCCTCCCTGTATATGTTGAGTTTCCTGGCTACCCTGTCCATCTCTTCCTGTATGGGGACCTCACCTATACCGACAACCTGTATCTTCGATTTGGTCTCAAACCTCTTGGATTTGAACAGCTTGATGTAGTAAGAGAAGAGCTTCTCTGCATCATCGACCGTGCTTTCAAATCCGAGAGAATTTACAGTGTAAGCCAGTATAACGTCCCGCAGCGCAGTATTCCTCAGCACCTCAAGCGGGACTTCTGCAGCCGATTTAAGACCGGAGTCGTCTTTTCTCCTCTCAAGGTATCTCTCGATATGCTCCAGTGTCAGGCATTCATCAGGTTTTGCCAGGTTGAAGAGGTCGAAAAGAAGTGTCCTTGATGAGATTCCTTTTCTCCAGCCGTCCTTGCTCTCCGATGTTTCCGGTATCCTCTTCCGTATCAGCTCAAGCTCTTCTTCAGAAAGCCTCTTGCCGCCTTCGTATTTCTCATAAGTATCCAGGTACTTTTTCAGATCAGGGTTAGAGCCTGCATCTATCCTGCTTCCGACAGCGAACTTTGCAAGGATCGCAAGGGCTGAGGGAGAGATATGCCTGAACGGCAGTTCCCCTTTCCGGAGGATATTTTCCTCGGCTGTATAGGAAAGGTTCCTTCTCATGAACACCGGGAAAATGGCATCTTTCAGGGGTGCTGCTCTATTTATCTCGCTCATCTCGGTGTTCGCGTACAGCAGTACGACAATATCCGGAGAAAATACCGAGCCGTCCCTGAGCGAGAGCTTCAGGTCCCGTAGCCTGAGCAGGAGCTGGTAGTTCGTATCGGGGGCTGAACTTATGGCTTTATCATCAATCTCTATATTGAGTATGCCTCTATTGGCTTTTTTCAGTACCTCTTCAAAAATGACCGGAAAGTCCCTGTGCACAAGCTCTACCGAGGCTACCTGGGGTTCAAGCCTTATCACTCTTACCATATCGTCCAGGATACGGATTACCCCATTCTCGTCCCTGCCTTGAGCTTCAGGATTCGGTAATGGATCTCCATCCGTCTCCTCTATTTTTTTGGCTGTCTTCCTGACAAGCTTCTGGTAAACTTTCGAGCATGAAGGACATAGATTTCCCCCGCCGTATTCTGAATACCTCTTCCTTATCTCCTCCGGTATGAGAGAATGCGAGGCGGTGATAAGGTTCAGAGGGTCCTCGTTGAACGGACAGTATATTTCCTTATCTTCATCGAGGAAATAGAAAGTAAATCTCGGATTCTTCTCCAGGTCCTCTGTCAAACCCTTATCCAGGAGCCTGCCTATTTCGGTCTTTCCGCTGCCCGTAGGACCGATGAGCAGTACGAGCGGAAGCAAACCTCTCTCGTAGGATTTAGATACGATATAAATACCCCTGGCTAACCTCTCCAGGACTTCAAAGAGACCTTCTATTTTATACTTCCCATCTCTGAAGAAAGGGTAATCCCTGAGCTCGCCTGATTTTTTGAAGCCCGCTGAAATTATCCTGTAGATCCTCTGGGCGCTTTTTTCAGCAACAGAGCTATCCTCCCTTACAAGAGTCAGGTAATCAGAGAACGATATCCCCGTAAACCGGGAATAGACCTGGCTCTGTAAGTTCGTATTGCTCATTTCTTTTCTTTTCGTATCTTCGAAGCTATCTGAAGTGCTATGGACGCACATGATTTGCAATATCCTGTCTTGTATAGCTCCTGCATCACAGGTTCATTCGCAGGGCTGTACACGATGGAGACGTCATCGACCATACCTGGCAGTACGTTCTTTATGGCATAATCCTCTATGGCCTTCCGGAACGTCCTGTCCTCTGCAACAAGCTGCTGTGACAGTCTCTCCATGGGATATTTCTCAGAAGAAAAATCATGGAGCCTGTACTTTACGTGGTTTGCGAAATTTTTCCTGAAATCCTTCGGGTTGGCGATCCCGGAGGCCTTCTCGATAGCTTCCAGGAAGCTGTAGTCTATGGACTGGGTCTTTCCTGTCCTGTCCCTGTATTCCTTTTTCCCGATCTCATCCTCGTACACCTGGACCAGGTACCTCAGGGCTATGTTCTTTATCCTGTCCTCGCCGAGGATGGCTTTGCTGACATCCTTGACGACCGACTGGAGGTAGAGCTCGTTCGCCTCGAAAAGCGACAGCTCAGCAGGCTCGTTCTTCTGGCTCGGCGTCCTCATATCCACTATACGTCTTCTTGTCTCGGGGTTTATACCGTCATAGGTCCTCACGACCTCGTTATAGAAGCTCAGTATGTTCACCATTGAGAGGCAGCCCTTGTAGTTTGGATCCAGGATATCGGCTTTGCTGTCCTCAGGTATCTTATCCAGCGCGAGCAGAAGCCTTGCAGGAAGGTCCTGGAAGAACCTGAAGGGTATGCCGTATTTTATCCCCTCGGTCAGTTCCTCCATGGGTTTGAGCTGAGCCGCGTCTTTTAATTCCTGGTGCATCTCCTCAAGCTTCCTCTCAAAGCCGTGCGGTATCTCGCCGTTGTAGATAAGCGCCTTCTGGAGCAGCGTGACCTTAAGCGATGAATCAGGCGCATCAAGGGTCGAGAGAACTGCTATCGGCGCAAGCAGCCGCTCCACATAGTGAGGCGGCACGTGTATGCCCCGTTTCTCAGACAGGTTCTTGAATATCCTTCTTTTTAGCGCCTCTGCCAGGTCGTCCATCACAGCCAGGTGTCCCATCACTATCTTGTTCGACCTTGTTTTGAGGTATTCCCCCAATCTGGGTATCGAGCTTATCTTGCCATATTCCTCAAGGTTGGTCGTGGCGAATATGACAGAATCTATTCTAACATCGTATTTTCCGATGACCTTGAGGTTCCTGCTCGTTATCAGGTCAAGCACCTCGTCCAGCAAGCCGACCTCGTGCGCTTTGTACATTTCCGAGAAGTGCACGATATGGTGCTGGGGCGATGGGGAGTCAATAGCCCCGCCGATGCCGTAGTTGAGCGCCAGAGGATGCTCTTTGTCCAGGAGCTTTGAGAACCTTTTCATATTCACCGAGCCGCCGAAGATCTTTGAGGGGTCGTATGCCTTCTCGGCTGTAGGGCGGAACTCTTCCATCATCACATCAGTCTGCGGAAGCAGGTTCACCACCCTTACCCTCTCTTTCCAGTCCTTTATGCCGTTATTCTTGAGCGTCTGGATCACATGCTGGCAGGTGGGGCACCTGGAGAACGTCGGGTATATCTCCCTCCACCTGAAGTCGGGATGTACTTTCGAGTTGACTTCATCCAGCACAGGTTTAAGTTTCTTCCGGTCTATGAAATTCAGCGGGTTCTCATGCGCGGGGCAGTATATCTCTGTCAGGCCGCTGAAGAGCTCTGAGACGTCTTCGAGTTCGAATTTAATGCTGTACATCTCACCTTCGGGTTTTGTGGTAAAGCCGTCCAGCGTGTAAGCCATGAGGTTGATAAGATCGGTCTTGGCTGAGCTCGGGGGACCGATAAGGATAAAGAACCTGCTCTGTGCATCCCTGTTTATGCAAGCCTCCTCCAGGTGGTGCATGATCTCGTTCACAGGCTCTTCTATGCCGTAGAGGTAGATCTCGAAGGGGTTCGTGGCACCAGCCCTCTTCCACGGGCTTTCTATCCTGTCATCCAGGAACCTCCATCTCCTTTGTCTCCAGTGCTTCCGGGATTCCTCGATCCCGAACATCCGGAGCGCAGCATAGAGCCGCTGGAACGCGTTGAAGCCTAAAGACGGGCGCTCCTGGAACATAGCCAGGAAATCATCCAGGCTTATCTTTTTCCGGTCAAACTCGTCAGGGTCTATTCTGATGACATCATCGCCAAGGTATAGAACTTCCCTGAGTTTTTGTGTTTTTTCTTGGGTTTCCATGGTACTGCCTTTCCAGTTATTACTATGGTTTATTTTCAGTTACGCCAAAGGTTTATAAAACATTATCGGATGGCTTTATCTTTGAATAAATTTTAATCTTTCATTATTTTACAATGTGGCAAAACCAAGGGTAGCAAGCACAATGCAAAAATTAATACCTGATAAATATAAATAAAATCGGCCATTTTTTCGATATCGTCAGCCGCATTATAAAAATTAAGTTGCATTTAAAAAAACAAAAATATCGAAGTTTAAGAAAATACTTTTACATGAAGATGACAGTACAGTTATAATCAAGTTCGGAGATCCTCGTAAAAATGAACTGCATCTGGAAGCATCCAGGCTTGGCACTCAGTGGAGTAAAGGAATGATCTTTTGACCATTCCCATCAAACGAAAGAGATAAAACTAAAGCTAATTTTTGGAACCATCTCTTATCTCCATACCCTGAATAGCTGTTTCAAATACCTTGCTGAACTGGCTTCTCCTTTCGTTCCATGTGTGCTCAGAAGCACGTCTTACAAGACCGCTCCAGAATAGATCCATGTTGGTCACCTCAGTCAAAAATAGCTAAGTCGATATATATCCGCTATCCAAGCGGGGTGAAACTAATCGTAATAAGCTATTAAGTTAATTTTATAACGTGGGGTCAAGGGGTAGAGAAGACCACCCTACTTGTAGGGTGGGTGAATCGGCGTGCCTTGAAACACAGGAAGGAAAGAATGAACAACAAGGACAAAAAAAATATGTAACGGCACTTGTCCACCGGGGTTAAAATCCCACTGCGCAGGTCTGCTCCTGCGTAAAGAGAACGGGAAGTGCGATGCTGTGAAGCATGGTGCGGAGTTCCCAAGTATCGTAAACCACAGCCCTGAACAGCAAGTAAACCAGAAGTGGCCTTATCGTGATGTGACGCTCCCGATTCAAGCGGAAACTTGAGCAGAGGAATGAGCGATGGGGTGATCATGGCAGGGATGGTTAGAATGCTTTCCTGTGCGACCGAGGGAGATCTCTTAACATCCTCCCTGAAGTTGAATTAACACCCAACTCGTTTCTGGGTAAATTAACTCAACTGAAGGGGCAAAGGTAGGCGAGGTATAACCTGTACGGGAAAGCCAGACCAATGCGTTAAGAGGGGTCGGATGAACCCATAGTAGCGATAAAGGACAGGCTGATGAGATACAGAACCTGTGCCGCAGGGTACAGGGGGCGACTGTATGGAAGAATAAACCTGACCCAGCGAAGGGGTTCTGATCTGGATAGAGATTGTGGTTGATAGCACGATAACAACAACCGGATAGTAAAATACCAGAAAGGTAGCCGCTGAAAAGAGTAAGCGAAAATGGGATATGCCAGATGAAAGCCGAATACCGGAAATTGGTTCGTTCGGTTTGACGAGAAGAGGAAGGTTGAAAGACCTCTCTTTTACTCTACTTAAATGTTCTCGTTCTGGTAAATCCCCGAATATCCCTTCGCCACCTCATCATCCAGCCTAAAGAACAATAACTGAAGCACGCGCGCGTTCTTTTTAAGCTTAAAACCATTCTCGTTATGCACCACAAGCAGGCTCTCGCTCCTGCCGCAGTATCCCGCATCCCACACCGCGGTCTCGACCGTCGCGCCGCAGCGCAGCAGGCTTGAGCGTGGTTTTGCTATTGCAGCGATATTCTTTGGGATATTCACGATCTCGTTGAATATTATCTTGTAGCTTCCCCTGGGCAGGTGCGCCCATCCGTCGCTGTCGAATTCGATGCTCCTTGTTGCAGGGAGTTTCCGCTCCGAGTTGTCGAACGCTATGGCGCCTGCGCCTTCGTGCCTCTCTATGCGCTGGAGCGTCAGTTCGATGCCGTTGGGCTGAACCTGTATCTGCTGGTCTATCATCTGTTCGACAAGCGGCGGGTCTTTATTGAGGAGAGAGGTTAATTCATCGTAGGATAGCATGCGCTTAAAATAAGACAGATATAGTATAAACATTGCCCAAAGGCAAATGTTAATCTAAATTAAGGATAATGATTGTGTAATTTTACCTCATAATCAACCAGTTAAAATCATCTGAACTGGACTGTGATAAAAATGACCACTATCGAACTTTATTATTCAGATACGTGCCGTGACTGCCACCAGTTGAGGACACTTTTAATGCAGGTAATGCCTAAAAGCATGAAATTCAAGGAGATCAATATTTCCTATCCTGATGGGCAGCGGCGCGCCAGCGAGCTTAACATTATGTCGGTACCAACGATAGCCATAGACGGAGAAGTAGTATTTGTGGGAAGGACATCCAAAGAGGAGCTTCTAAGAGAAATCAATTTAAGAAAATAAATCAAAAGCGGGAATGCAAGCAGCATCGGTGCGTTCATATCTCAAGTTGATATCTTTTCCTCGATCTTTTCCTCCACTAAATAAATGCCGCTGTCTTTTAAAGCAAGATAATGGAAAGTATCCAGTGAATCAAAGATAATATTTCCTCCTTTGTTAGTAAAGATAACAGAATCATATCCTTTCCCCCTTCTTCCGTCCACGACCACGAACTGCCTGCCACTTTCAAAAGCACCATAAACCACATGCCTGCCATCGGGGCTGAAGGTCAGGGTGCCCTCTATAATACCATCGTATCCGTCTTTTTTATCCACCAGCATGTTATTCCCGGTGTCCTCTTCATTTTCCTTATAATCCGCCTGCATTCTATCCCTGAGCTTGCTATCAGGACTGAAGGTGAGAATGCCACTCCCGGCTCCTCCATACTGCTTCTCTTTTCCATCCACCACCGCAAACCACGTTCCGTTTTCTTCGGCACCGTAGGCGACCCTCATGCTATCAGGGCTGAATACGGGAGTATACCTCAGGATGCTGTCATAATACTTCTCTTCCTTCCCATCCGCCACTACGAACAGCTTATTACCCTCTCTTGCTACATAAGCGACCCTCTGGCTATCGGGACTGAATATAGGAGTATACTTGTCTTTCAGGACGCTATCATATCCCTTCTCCTCTTTTCCATCCTCCACTAAAAACCATTTTTCTCCTTCTTTTGCCATATAGGCTATTCGTGCGCTATTCGGACTGAAGAAGGGAGAATATTTCAGGATGTTATCGTATTGCTTTCCTTCTTTTCCGTCCACCACCACAAACCATTTTCCGCCTTCGTTTGCTGCATAAGCCATCTGCTTACTATCAGGGCTGAAGACCGGTATATGAGGTGGGATGCCATCGTATCGTTTTTCTTCTTTTCCATCCACCACCATAAACCATTTTCCACCGTCTCTGGCTGCATAAGCCACCCTTTTACTATCCGGACTGAAGATCAGACTTCCCTCTCCAATGCCATCGTACTGTTTCTCTTCCTTTCCATCTACCACTAAAAACCATTTTTTATTTTCTTTCGCTGCATAAGCGATTCGCTTGCTATCGAAGCTGAAAATTGGAGTGTGTTTCAGGATGCCGTCGTACCGCGTTCCCTCTTTTCCATCCGCTACCACGAACCACTTTCCGCTTTCGCTTGCTGCATAAGCTGTCCGTTTGCTATCAGGGCTGAAGATCGGGGTACCTAATTCGATTTCGTCATATGGAGCATCAGCTTTTCCGTCTACGGCCATTGATTGTTTTTTGCCTTCGTTTACAATATAAGCTACTTGATCGCTGTCCGGGCTTATCTTGAAATCATCCGGGATCCCTGAGAAAAAACCAAATTTAACAACAAGTCTTTCTGATATGACCCTGTCTATCGTATCTTCAATCTCTGGCAGTCCCGATCTGGTTCCCTGCTGAACACAACCGCTAATAAGAGCAACTGCAATTAAAATAATATTGATTCTTAAATTTATCATTTCGTACAATTCTCATAATTGCCCTTTCCATTAATTTTAAGTTCATTCACGAACTCTTTGAGCATGATTTTCAATACGTGAGACAAAGTATGGATGATCTTAAAAAATATAAAAATATCACAAGAGGCGTCTCTGATACCTACATCAACGTGCACCCCATCCAGCGCGGCGGCGTACTGACCGCTGAGGCGCGAAAAGCGCTGCTTGAGTTCGGCGACGGCTACTCGGTATGCGATTACTGCTTCGAAGCAAGGGTTGACCTTGTGGACAACCCGCCTGTCCATGACCTGACGGCTGACGTGGCTGAGTTCCTGAACATGGACGATGTGAGGTTCACTGCAGGCTGCCGCCATGCGAAATGGGCTGCGATGCACATGCTGTGCGAGCCAGGGGATACCGTGGTGCTTGATGCACTGGCGCACTATACATCGTACCTCGCGGCTGAAGCGAACCGGTTGAACATCGTTGAGGTGCCGCACAACGGCTACCCCACGTTCGAGATAGATATCGACGGCTATGCCAGGAAGTTTGAGGAAGTTGAGCAGAAAACAGGAAAACTTCCTTCCATGGCTGTGCTCACGCACGTAGATTACAGGTATGGCAACCTGGCGGACGCTGAAAGGGTGGGAAGGATATGCAAGGAATACGGCGTCCCTTTCCTGCTCAATACCGCGTACTCATCAGGCATATTGCCTGTCGACGGCAAAAAACTTCACGTTGATTTCCTGTGCGGCTCGGGGCATAAGAGCTGGGCAGCCTCAGCGCCCATAGGTATCCTTGCCACCACGTACGAATGGACAACCAAGCTCTTCAATAAATCCACGGTGAGGGGCGACTGGAGCGGCAGGGGTTTCACGAAAAAAGAAGTGGCGCTGTTCGGCTGCTCTCCCGTATTCGGCGCGCCCGTAGCCACGCTCATGGCTTCGTTCCCCGCTGTTGTTGAGAGGGTGAAGCACTGGGACGAAGAGGTGAAAAAAGCACAGTATTTCGTTTCAGAGCTTGAGAAAATAGAAGGATTCCACCAGATGGGTGTAAAGCCCAAGCAGCATACGCTTATGAACATCGAGAGCCTGCCCCTGCACGAGATCGCCGAAAAGGATAAGCGCAGGGGGTATTTCCTGTACCATGAACTGAAGAAGCGAAAGATAGTCGGGCTTCACCCGGGCATGAGCAAGAACTTCAAGATAAATACATACGGCTTGAAATGGGAGCAGGTGAAGTACGTGGCAGGTGCTTTCAAGGACATAGCAAGAGAGAACGGAATAAAAGTAGAGGATTGAGCATAGAGGATTGACAATGAAATATGCAGAATTATCAACTAAATTCAGGAAGTTCTTTGAACTCCCCTCGTCGCCTGTGGCGGTCAGGATCGTACAGGAGAACTCTGAACAGAAAACCAGCGCCCAGCCGATGCGCTTCTGCGAAATGGTAAGACGAAGCGCGGTGTACGGGGAGAGCTTCCTGTTCGGCGTTGAAGAGCTCACGTGCACGAGCGCGGAGCTTGCGCTCGGGTTCACGGAACCATCTTATGGCGAAGTGTATCCGCGGATAAAGCCTGCGAACACGAAATTGGTGAGCGTTTCACCGCTTGAAAAAGCTGAGAAAAAACCTGATGTTGTCGTAGTGGTGGGCAATCCCCGCAAGATAATGCGCGTTTCCACCGTGCTGGCTCAGCTTCGCGAGAAGCAGTCTGTCGAGGCTAAGTTCAAAGGCGAGTTCGCTGTGTGCGGCGAATGTACCGCCATACCCTATATGGAGAAAAAAGTGAACCTTTCCCTCCTCTGCAACGGAGCCAGGATGTTCTCAGGTTACAGGGACGATGAGATAGTGATGGGTTTCCCGCTTGAGGATTTCATCCGCATCTCCGAGAGCACTGAAGAGAAGGAGATAACAAGCGCGCTGTGCGGCTGCATAATGGACGACATCCCCAAGAACGCGGTTGCTGCGATAGAGAAAATAGGGTTCGGCAAAGGCACGGACCAGTTCTTCGGGCGCTTCGGGGCTGATATAGTGAGGCTTTATACGCCGAAAGATAAGGACGGAAAGATAACCTCTCTTACCCTTCATGTGCCTGTTAAGTTCAAAGATAATGAGACCGCTCTCTCGGTGAACGAGAAGGCGCGGGAACTCCTCCAGGCGCCGGTACTGCACAGGGTGCGCGATAACTGGGTCGATATAGCGCTTCCCCTGGATCTGGGCGAGCCTCTTAACAGAGCCAGCATGCGCGGTGAGAAGTTCGATGCGCTGGTCAAAGGCGGGATCGATACGATATTGAAGGAAGTGGAGAAGGTAAAGAGAAAAACTGCAGGCTAAAGGTAGCGTTAAGATCCGTTCTCAACGCCAGCAATTTTCACGCTGGCCCTTAATTGAAAAAGATCACTATCTTTATCGGTTATATTATTGTCCTGTCGCTGCTTCTTGAATCAGTCGTACTTCATTGACGATTACTGTTCTCTTGCCTACTGCAGCCACGGGTTTTTGAGTGTTCTCTTGATCACCGGATTCTTCTGTACTTAAGGTTGCAAATACGGCAATCGTGTGATCGCCTGATTCGACGTCCAGCAGCAGGAAGTTAAAGCCATTGGCATTTGTGGTGTTAAGAATCAGTTGCACCTCTTCTGGGACATTATACCAGGTTAAGTTGTCTGCGCCAAATGTAATTCCGCTGAGCCTGCCTTTTAAAGTCTGTATTCTTTCGGCTAGAGCTACTTTACCCGGGAACGCCTCTTTTCCTGTACCCGGTACAGGTAAACCCGTAGATGGATTAATAGCCGGATCTAACTCTGCCCAGACCTTGATAGAGGCTCTGTCCTCTGAAGTTGAGGTACTGCCATCGGTCTTGCCTATTATCTTTGTATCAGTCAATAAGGCAGCTTCTGCTGTAAGGGAAACTACAAGGTCCTTTTGACTCGCTGTATGGATTTTTGTGGTACCCAACGGTGCAGTTACATCACTGCCAGATATCACTTTTATTTCACTTCCTGCAATAGCAGTCTTTGCACCTGGTGTATCGCCACCATCTTCCCCTGGATTTATACAACAATGAACGCAGGTTTATGCAATTTGTTTATAGAAAAGGTTAATATACTAATAATCTCAGCATTGAAGGAATTTCGGGGACGTTTACCCAGGGTACATACGGCACAGTGAGCAGGGTAATAACCTTATGACAGCAGGGATTTTAACGGGATTGTAATCTTTTAATATCATTAAAAGATTACATACCGTATAAAATATATACTATATTAACGATATAGTAATTGGGTTCTGTAAAGATAGCAGGTTGGGGAAAACGTGGTATCTTTTCTTTTTTTATATCAAAGAGCAAGGCTGGCGGTTTTAGAGGAGCAACTGAGACATGAAAACAAAATTAGTAATTTTATCATTGCTTGTTTTGATAACAGTGGTATCTCTTGGATGCATAGAATCGAAGATACCACCTACCCCTAATCAAACAGAAATCGCCAAACCTTCTGTAACTGAGCAAAAATTACCTGCTCCTAATGCGACAAAACCATTAATAATCAATGATGGTTGAACAAAACACCAAAGACAATAACATCCGCCGATTTTAATGATTATTTTATTATTGCTGCTATGATGGGACAAAAAAGTTATGCGGAGGGTCCTGAAATTGAAATAAAAAAACATCAGCAGGATAAATGATATAATAAATGTCACCGTTCGTATGTATGAGCCTACAGGAGGGGCGGCAGTTTACAGTGCGCCATACCCTATTGTTATAGTTAAAAGGGATATGCTGCCCACGGGAAATTCCACATTTATTTTTAGGGATGCTGAAGGTAAGGAATTTGGAAGACTATTTTTGGATTATTAGCTGAGCTTGAAATCATATAGCAGGCTATTCCTTCGAAACAATTAAGTAACAGAAACATATTTAAATACCTAGCTTGAATAAACTATTCAAAATAACTGAGGGTATATAAAAATGGATGAGATAACGCTCACTGTAGCAAAGGCCTACCCGAACGATTCGGGAAGAGGGATAGCCCGGCTTGACCCGCATACGCTGATGGTGCTGCAGCTCACTCCCGGCGATATAATAGAGATAGAAGGGAAAAGGCGCACGTCAGCGAAAGTCTGGAGGGCTGATCGCATAGACTGGGACCAGGATATCCTACGCATAGACGGATTTATCAGACAGAACGCAGGCGCGGGCATAGGCGATAATGTGAAGGTGAAGAAGGTAGAGGTCAAGATAGCTAACAGGGTCGTGCTGGCGCCGCCTGAGGGCACGTCCATCCAGTTCGGCGGCGAGGCTGAGGAGATGGTAAAGCGCCAGATAATGAAGCGTTCGGTCATCAAGGGGGATATTATACCTGTTATGAGCACCATGGCTCATCCTTTCCTGGGGCGCGTGGTAACCGGGCAGACCATTCCCCTTATCGCAATCGAGGCTGAGCCGGAGGGCATAGTCATGATCACCGAAGGGACAGAGATAAAGCTCAGGGAGAAGCCTGTTGTGCTGGACGTGACAGGAACGGGAATAACCTATGAGGACATAGGCGGTCTCAGCGACGAGATACAGCGACTGCGCGAGATGATAGAGCTTCCCATGAAGCATCCTGAGATATTCGAGAAACTGGGCATCGAGTCCCCGAAAGGCGTTCTTATGTTCGGTCCTCCCGGAACGGGTAAGACGCTCATTGCAAGGGCTGTAGCGAATGAATCGGGCGCGAACTTCTTCTCCATAGCAGGTCCTGAGATAATGAGCAAATACTACGGTGAGAGCGAACAGAGGCTGCGGGAGCTGTTCGAGCAGGCGAACAAAGAGGCTCCATCCATAATATTCATAGACGAGCTTGATTCCATTGCGCCCAAGAGGGAAGAAGTAACGGGCGAAGTCGAGCGCAGGGTCGTGGCGCAGCTGCTTACCATGATGGATGGGCTTGAAGAGAGGGGTCAGGTCGTTGTGATAGGCGCGACGAACCGCATCGATGCGATAGATCCTGCACTTCGCCGTCCTGGCAGATTTGACCGCGAGATAGAGATAGGAGTCCCGGACAGGAACGAGAGGATAGAGATACTCCAGATACACACAAGAGGCATGCCGCTCGCAGAAGATGTCAAACTTGACATCATCGCAGAAAGGACGCACGGGTTCGTAGGCGCGGACATATCAGCTCTTGTAAGGGAAGGAGCCATGAAAGCACTCCGAAGGTACCTTCCCCAGATAAAACTCGACGAGGCTGTTCCGCGCGAGATACTCAACAGCATGCAGGTCACGGTAAACGATTTCGAAGAGGCGCTCAAGGAAGTTGAACCCTCAGCCATGAGGGAGGTGCTTGTCGAGGTCCCGAAGGTTTCATGGGACGAGGTGGGAGGACTTGACGAGGCAAAGCAGGAGATAATAGAGGCTGTGGAATGGCCTCTTAAGAGCCCTGAAAAATTCATAAAGATGGGCATCCAGCCCCCGAAAGGCATACTCCTGTACGGTCCGCCCGGAACGGGCAAGACGCTTCTGGCGAAAGCAGTGGCGAACGAAAGCTCTGCCAATTTCATAAGCGTGAGAGGTCCGCAGCTTTTATCCAAATGGGTAGGGGAATCCGAGAAAGCGGTCAGGGAGGTGTTCAAGAAAGCACGCCAGGTCGCGCCGTGCGTGCTGTTCCTTGACGAGCTTGATGCCATAGCCCCCATCAGGGGAATGGATCTTGGCTCAAAAGCCTCGGAGCGCGTTGTCAACCAGTTGCTTACAGAGCTTGACGGCATCGAGACGCTGAAGAATGTCGTAGTGATAGCAGCGACCAACAGACCTGAAATAGTCGACCCTGCGCTTATCCGCTCAGGAAGGTTTGACAGGCTGGTGTTCGTGGGACCGTCGGGCAGGGCAGGCAGGGTAGAGATATTAAAGATACATTTGAGAAATACTCCGGTTGCAGACGACGTGAGCGTAGAGGAACTGGCTGATCTTACAGATAATTACGTAGGCGCAGATCTTGAGGCCCTGTGCAGGGAATCTGTGATGCTGGCCCTGCGCGAGAATTTTGATGTTGAAAAGGTGGAGATGAAGCATTTCCGCGAATCATTGAAGAAAATAAGGCCTGCGCTCGTTGAAGGAATGATCGAGTATTATGAGAAGCTACAGGAGCAGTTCAAAGGCGGGACAAAACAGGAACAGAAGTCTTATATAGGTTATAGATAAAAAAAGCAGATGAACCCATCTAAAAAGGCAATGGGTTCATAAGAGGGATTACTATGGCGAAAATACTTGCAAAAAACCTGGCGAATAAGAGGGTAATGCTTACTGACGGATCAGAGCTTGGGACTGCCACTAACGTGGTTATGGAGACTCACACAGGAGAGCTGTTGTACCTGGTGGTCAAGCCTGCATACATGGTTGATACTTCAAAATACAAGGTGCAGGATAGTTACATAATGATACCGTTCGAAGCTGTCAGGGCAGCCAAAGATTATGCGATAGTCGATAAAAAGCTTGTGACCGGCAGCGATTTTGATTAATTTTTAATGCGGTTTAGAAGGCAGTGTATTGACAGGTGAAGCAAAGGTAACAGTAATTTGTTCAACTCAGGATAGGGCCAGCCAGAATATCAAAAAAAACCTTTTCTCCCTGAGAAAATGGGAGACCGGTTTTTCGGAATGCGACTATTCTATTTTTGAATCAAAGAATTTCAGGATCGTAGAAATAAAGGAGCCTCTCATACTTCAGGACGGGTTAGATAAAGAGCTTCTCAAATGCGGTCTTCCGGCGGCGCTTTTAATCTTTGCGTCCAAACACAGGAGCAAGGACGGAAGGGCTATCCTGACCGTCCATTCCACCGGAAATCTCAGCGAGGCGAAGTTCGGGGGTAAGGAAAAGCAGCTTGCAGCAGCAGCGCCTCAGGCTGTTCGTTCGCTCTTGCGTTCGCTTAAGATACTGAGCGAGAACGAGGATTACGAGGTCACTCTTGAATGTACCCATCACGGACCGAGCGATATAGAAACCCCTTCTGTCTTCGTCGAGATAGGAAGCAACGAGGAGCAGTGGCTGGACGAAGCTGCAGGAAGGATCGTTGCGAATGCCATAATGATGATGAAGGACGAAGATTCGCCCGTCGCTGTGGGCTTCGGGGGAACTCACTATGCCCCCAGGCAGACGGCGCTCGTCTTTGAGACGGGCATTACCTTCGGCCACATCTTCCCCAATCATGCGCTGGATGAGCTTGACGGGGAAATGATAAGGCAGGCGTTTAAAAGGTCAGGGGCTGATTTTGCGTACTTTGACAGGAAATCCATGAGAGCAGAGCAGCGAGAAAAGCTGGCCGCGATGGTTGAGAGCGCGGGGTTTGAGGTGCTCAAAGAGAGCGACATAAGGGACATGGACGGGATACCATGGGAGTTCTGCCTGCAGCTGCGCCAGAAGATAAAAGAAGTATGCCCGAACGGCCGCCCCAGGATCACGGATAAGATAAGATGCGAGATACTATCATGCCAGGACTGCATATGCCCCAAAGTGAGAATAGCCAGGATCAATCCTTCTCTTTTATCCGAAGCTGAGAAGCTCGATAAAAAAAGGCTTGAGAAATTCCTCAGAGACCACAATATCGCGTATATCGAGTACGAGGACGGCAGGTTCGCCCACGTTATAATCGGGCTGGACAGCAACTGCGCAAGGCTGGCTGCAGAAGAATTGACGAACGAATGCATGGAAATCCTGAAAAAGCGTTACGACTTTGGAGCAGACAGAGGAACGCTGGAGATAACTGAGAAAAAGTTCAGCCCTGAGCTTGCAAAGTCGCTCGGTATCTCAGAGGGACCTCTCTTCGGGATGCTGGCGCAGGGTAAATCCGTTGTTGTGAATGGAAAAACTATAAATCCAGATATGGTATATAAAACCAGTAAAAGAATTATCAAATTGAGTTACGATTGAGGGATGAAACATGGAATCAATAATAAGTGAGGCAATAGCAAGGGCCGGAGCATCAAAGGTACCCCATATCGGGGAAACGGACGAAGAACTTCTTTCAATTCTCCAGGAACTAAAAACAAATATTGTGGTAATCGGGTGCGGTGGGTCCGGCTCAAATACCATACAGAGGGTATCTGAAGAAGGGATAATAGGTGCAGAGCTGTATGCGCTCAATACCGATGCGCAGCATCTCCTCAACATCAAGGTAAGGAAGAAAATCCTGATAGGAAGAAGCAGGACCCGGGGTCTTGGAGCAGGAAGCATCCCTCAGATAGGAATGGACGCGGCGCAGGAGTCCAAGGCGCAGATAGAGAAGGCGGTCGGTAATGCGGATATGGTTTTCGTGACATGCGGTCTTGGCGGCGGTACGGGCACAGGCGCAGCCCCGGTCGTGGCTGAGGTCGCGCGGGACTCAGGAGCCCTGACGATAGCGGTCGTCACACTGCCGTTCTCTGTTGAAGGTTCCATACGCATGGAGAATGCTGAAGCAGGCCTTGAGCGGCTGCGCGATGTCGTGGATACGGTCATTGTTGTCCCAAATGATAAATTGCTTGAGGTCGTTCCTCACCTCCCTCTCCAGGCAGCCTTCAAGGTTTGCGACGAGGTGCTGATGCGTGCGGTGAAAGGGATCACGGAACTCATCACCAAGCCCGGTCTTGTCAACCTTGATTTTGCGGATGTCAGGGTGATTATGCAAAAGAGCGGTGTGGCTATGATTGGTCTTGGCGAGGCTGAGGGCGAGAACAAGGCGATCGAGTCCGTGCAGAAGGCGCTTCGCAGCCCCCTGCTGGATGTCGATGTCTCTGGCGCTACAGCGGCTCTTGTTAACGTGGTCGGTGGACCCGATATGACCATATCCGAAGCCGAAAGCGTGGTGAATGAACTTTATACCCGCATCGATCCCAGGGCCAGGCTCATATGGGGAGCCATGGTCGAGCCTGAGCTTGAGCATGTCATAAGGACGATGATAGTCGTTACAGGCGTCAAATCCCCGCAGATACTTGGAAAGAACACGGTAGGAAATATAGCTACGGCGAGATACGGGATTGATCTTGTTAAATAGGCTTAGATCGTATTTTAATGGAAGCATACATAAGCGAGATTTTTAACTCCATCCAGGGCGAGGGACCTTACGCTGGCGTGCGCCAGGTTTTCGTGAGGTTCTGCCGGTGCCAGCTCCACTGTGCATACTGCGATACTCCGCAAACAAGAAGTACTGAAGAGATGTGCAGGGTCGAGAGAACACCGGGGAAGGGCGATTTCTACAACGTCAGCAACCCCATCAGCAGGGACGATGCTTTAAGAATAATCGGAAGTCTATGGACGCCCTCAACCAGGCATATTTCTCTTACAGGCGGAGAGCCTCTTATTCATGCGGATTTTATCAGGACTCTTGAGTCAGGTTATCCCCTGTACCTGGAGACCAATTCAGGGCTCCCGGAGCAGGCGCGAAAATTAAAGGGTATGATAGCTGTAGCTTCATGCGATATAAAATTACCCGAGCATAATTCAACGCGGGATTATAAAGAGCTGTTGAAAAACGAGCTTGAGACCATCTCTATCCTCAGCCGGCAATCAGAGACTTTCGTAAAGGTGGTAGTGCTGCCTGAAACTACCGAACAATCAATATCTCCTGCTGTGGATGGAGTGGCGTCGATTGATGAGAATATCCCCTTCATCCTTCAGCCTGTGACATCAAAAAGACCTGTCCCACCGGGTCTGCTGTTCGGGCTGATGGACTTTGCCGGGAGAAAATTGAAAGATGTGCGTGCCATACCGCAGACGCACAAAATGATGGGTTTGCTCTAACGGCCTGTTGCTGCGGCCAGAGCCATTACAGTCTCCGGGTCAGAGGATGAGCCTACCAGTATCATGTAACTGCCGCTTGTCCAGATTATGGAATAGCGCGGCGTGACGTGGCCTTTTATCATTGTGACCTCGGTAGCTTTTGTAGCAGTATGCCCGTTGAAGGAAACCTCCTCGAAGGGGTTGTAATCATCCTTGAATCGGTTCTTTATCTGCGATTTGTACTGGGCAAGGAGCGCCTCAGGTGTATCGTTCTCGATTACCTGGATGTAGATATCGTCCCCGCTGTTCTTGTAGATACCTTCAGTAGAGTTTATACTAACACCGCCAATGTCTACCGAGCTCTCATGGACTCCAAGATAGGTAAAACCTTCAGGCAGACCGGTAGTGGGTATTAGCTCAGATGCAGGGGACATTTTTCCGTTGCTTTCTCCGTCAAAAATGCATCCCGAAATAAAAACCGCTGTTGCGAATAATATCAGTAATATTACAGGTTTTTTCATGTTCTGTCTCCTTTTTGCCTCATATTAGCCTGCAGGCTTAAAAAATGTAGCGGTCGGTAACTTCTGCATTTCATCAGGGAGCGGTTTTTGCGTTTTACCCGCAATGTATATATATTGCCGCTGATAAACCTGTTAATTAATAGGGGGTAACGCAGGTAATCCGCAGCGGGCGGATATGTTATTCAATCAGCATTAGAGCCTGTGATGGGCGAACCTGTAATTAGAGATGGGCAGTGTACAGACCCGTATTCAATATTAATGGACATATAATCGAACCGGGGGGAGGGAATTATGGAGACAAGAGAAGTGCATGAGGTTATCCTGTGGATGAATGACTGCGCGCCTGAGCGCCTTACGCCAAATACTGTGATGCTGTGCACCAGGAACATGTTCATCCTTGAAAATATGCGGGATTTTATTTACGATGAGTTCGTGGATATCATAAAGAGAAGCGGGAGCGCAGGGATCATTAAATTGTAGTTTGACTGCCATAAGACTGCAAATCCGTTCGAAGTTAAAGTAAATATTATATATTTTTATGGTTAATACTAACCTGTATGAACAAGAGATTGGTGGTACTGGCAGGGGTCCTGCTGCTTGCAGTAGCGGCGGGATGCATATCCTCGCAGAAATATTCCCTGCAGGTACCTTCTGCACCGGATTTTAGCTACAGCATGAGTGAGAGCAGGGATTCTTTAAAGGGTAGTGGACCAGATGCTTATAATGGTAAAGGTATTCCCCTTGATAGAAAGATCATATCGACCGCTCACCTGCAGATTGATGTTAATGATGTCCGGACTGCTTTTAATGAAATAACCAATATAACCCAAAAGTACGGGGGATTTATATCCAGCTCAAACACGTATGATTTTGGAGGCCGCAACAGCGGTCAGGTGACTTTAAGGGTTCCTCAAAAGAATTTCTATTCAGCAGTAGGGCAGATAGAAGCCCTGGGAACTGTCAGGTCAAGGCAGATATCAGGGCAGGACGTGACCGAGGAATTCATCGACCTGGACGCCCGCCTCGGGAACCTGAAGAAACAGGAGGTAAGGCTGCAGGAGATACTGAAGACCGCAGTAACAGTGAAGGATGTACTTGAGGTTGAGCACGAGCTTGAGCGCGTGCGCGGGGAGATAGAGCGCCTCACGGGCAGGCTTAACTATCTCAACCAGAGCATAGAGATGTCCACAATCACGGTGAATGCGGCAGAGCCTGCGCCCTTTACGGGAGAGGATTGGGGGATAGCCGAAACTTTCGGGCAGGCTGCAAGAGGGTTCGTAGAGAGCGTAAGAGGAATAATCATCCTGACGGGATATACCCTTCCCATACTGATATTCATAGCCCTGATAGCCTTGGCTGCGCTGGAGATCAAAAGAAAGCTTCTGCCGAGGCTTAGAACATAAAGATAAGCTCAAGAAAAATGAATAAAAAGATAATTTTTCTGATGCTGGTATTTGTAATTATTTCAGGCTGTATTGAGCCAGGCTACCGTGCGGACGAAGATATCACCCCTCCGCCCGGACGATATTCTAAAGACTACCCGGGCATCGATGCATCGGAAGCGGGTGGAGGTAATGGTACGTCCCCGCAGCCAGCGAGTACTGGTTCTAAATCTCAAACCCGGGGGGCTCAGGACATCTCTTCGGCAGCAGATCAAACAGACAGCCCCCAGCATGGAACCGCTGCACAAGCCGACAAAAGCGAACTTCTCATCGACAGGATAGCCATTGACCTGAGAGATCTTTACAATAAGAAATGGAACACCCTGTACCAGGAGGATGAGCTTGACTGCTCAAGGATGTCGGTATATTTGTGGGATTACATCAGGACAAATTACCATGTGGCGCCAAAAATAATCGTCTCGTACCAGAGGCAGCATGCCTGGCTTGCTCTCAAAGTGAGCGACATGGGGAACTCGTCCAACTACAGCCGCTGGAACATCAGGGGCACAGATTATTATTATCTTGAGGCGACGATACCGAAGATAGTTGCAGATGATAACCAGAGATTCCTGATAAACGATCAGGCATATACTTCTTCCCAGTTCTATGACGCGGCGATATATATCTTTGAAACGCCCCAGGACGCGAATGATTTCCACGCAGAGAATTCGGGACTGCGCGGATGGAACCAGGAGTTCAGGTTGAAAAAGGATGACCTGGATAAAATTGACAGGTTGTTGGGATAGCTGCGGGATATACTCAGGCAGTACGGTACTTGAGGTTAATAACCATTACAATTTATATAACAATATTAGAAAGATATATATGCTATCAAAACACAACTTTCGACGTTAACGACAGTTCACATGACGCATACACAGGATAGGAAAAACGAATGCGTGAGAAACAGGAAAAAATGCAAAGATGATTAGCTGAAAGCATATCACTCTATCTCAGCACTGCTAAAAACGGGAAGAAAAGATTGCCATATTGGATAGGACAAGATGACTGTAAAAATGGCTTTGCATAGCATAGCAATAAGGATAAAAATGGATTAAGAATGTATAGAAAGAATATAGGTAGAAGGGTTGTACTGTTACCGGTAGCAATTTTCGCCGGAGGGGTTTTTGCGGACGCCCGCTACTCAACAAGGCATCATTTCTATCAGTCTGGAACCTGGAGCACGAAGAATGCACTGGAGCGGGATAGATGATGAGGACCGAAAATATGCCATACCCGGGTGCCATTGCCTTTTTGTTAATCCTTGTAATTAATGTCCAGGCTGCATCGGCAGAGATCTACAGCGTGAATGATTCTCCATTCATCCCGACCTTTGACCCGCTCGTGTCAGATATACAGATAGATGACACAAATAACGCCGGGAACAGGGAAAAGCTCATGATAGCCCGTATCCGCATCGATAGAACTCCGCCGTCGTCGTACTTGGAACCTGGGGATGGATGGTATAGAACCGCTGTAACTGCAAATATAACGGCCAGAGATATGCTCTCGGGTGTAGCATCCATATTTTATACAGTCGATGGTTCCCTGCCCTATGTCTCGTATTCTGCATTCGCGGGTATCAACCTGAGCACGGAAGGAATTCATACAATAGAATACTCCAGCATGGATAATGCGAACAACGCAGAACATGTAAAAAACGCATCTGTAAAATTAGATTTTACACCACCTGTGGTTTCCATCGGGCGACCGGTGTCCGGGAATTATTTACATTCGGATATTATAGTACTTAATTTCTCAGGCACCGACAGGTTATCTGGGGTATCATCTCTAAAAGCCGCTATTGATGGAACACAGGTAGAAAATGCGCAGAAGTTTGATATGTTAAGCCTTCCTGCAGGCTATCATAAGTTCTCAGTCCAGGCGTCGGATGCTGCAGGCAATACTGCTGTCGGGAGTATATCCTTCAGGGTTATCTCCAACATCGATAGCACGATAGCGCTTACTGAGAGGGCTATCAGAGAGAGGTGGATAACCAGCAACGATACCGCCAGCAGCCTTACATCAAAGCTCATTTCTGCCAAACAGAAGACAGAGGCTGGACAGAAGGAGAGAGCCAATAACATGATCAAGGCGTATATAAACGAAGTAGAAGCACATGCGGGCAAGACCATAACGCCGGAAGGGGCACGAATTCTCACAACAGAGGCTGCCTACGCGTATATAACTAACTTCTCCTGAAGAGCTTATCCAGCTCCTGCCTGTTAAATGAGACCATGGTAGGTCTACCGTGCGGGCAGGTGTAGGGATTACCTGTCGCAAAAAGCTGCCTGACAAGGCTTTCCATCTGGTCCGAAGAGCAGTCAGCCCCGGCTTTTATCGCGCCCCTGCACGCGATACTTTTCGTTACCCGCTCGAAGATGCCGGTCTCGTCCTTTATCTTTCCCTCCGAGAGTATATCCGCCATTATGTCGTGTATCAGGTCGGGATCCTCAAGTTTCCCAAGGACGTTCGGAACGGCGGTGACTGCGAACGAGTCGGGTCCGAACTCCGATATCCTGAACCCGAACTCCTCAAGGTAAGGGATGCTCTCCCTCATCAGGGCGCGCTCCCTTGAATCCAGCTTAAGGTTGAGGGGGATGATAAGTTCCTGTGAGTCCGCGCGTTTTCCGTTCCTCACCTGCTCAAAGAGTATGCGCTCGTGAGCCGCGTGCTGGTCGATTATCATCATGCCGTCCTTTGTCTCCGCAATGACATACACGTTATCCACCTGCCCCAGGATTTTTACCTGCGGCACGTCAGTCTCACTTGCTTTATCTGCGATATACCGTTCTGTGCGCCGCAGCCTCCGTTCCGTATCTTTCGCAGGATATCTGAACACGCTCTCTTCTTCCCGTAAGAGTTCTTGGCTCTGCGCCTGGCTCTTCTGGTCTTGCTCATAGAGCAGGGATTGTGTTCTTTTTACAGACGGCGCAAGGTCCCTTCCCGAGAGAGAGATCCTTACCGCCTCTGCCACAGCCTCCGAGACCTCTCTCTCATGGCTCAGACGCACCTGGTTCTTGGTCGGATGAACGTTCACATCGACCTCTTTTGTATCTATGGATATTTTTATGACCGCTACAGGAAAACGCCCTTTCGGGATGAGTGTCCCGTATCCTTCCCGCAGCGCAAAGCCAAGAGCCCTTGAAGTTACGCTCCTGTTATTGATGAAAAACGACTGGGAATCGATGCTGCCCCTTGTAATTTCGGGTTTTGATACGAACCCTGATATGTGAGCGAACCTTGAGGTAAAGTCTACAGGTACTATAGCTCTTGCGATCTCCTGCCCGTAGATATGGAGTACAGTATCCTGAAGCTCTGAGGCAGGCGAGCGCAGTACCTCATTCCCGTTGTGGAGAAGGGTGAAAGAGACGTCGTTATGCCCGAGTGTGTTCCTTGTCACGACATCGATTATATGAGCAAGCTCGGTGCCGTCTGATTTCAGGTATTTTTTCCTTGCAGGTGTGTTGTAGAAAAGCTCTTCGACCGATACAGCAGTACCGTCCGGGGCTCCTGTCTCGTTTATGCCGACCAGTTTGCCGCCGTGCACTGTGATCTTTGTGCCAGCCATGTCCTCCTTCGTTTTCGTGACGATCTCCACCTTTGCGACAGCGGTGATGGAGGAAAGCGCTTCTCCCCTGAACCCCATCGTGGCTACATCTTCTATGTCCTCGATGCGGCTGATCTTGCTCGTGGAATGTTTCACGAAGGAAAGGGCTGCGTCCTCTTTGCCCATCCCGCAGCCGTTATCGATAACACGAATCAGCTTTTTCCCGCCCTGTATCACTTCGACCCTGATATCGGATGCGCCGGCGTCTATTGAGTTCTCTACGAGTTCCTTGACAACGGAGGCGGGGCGCTCTATCACTTCTCCGGCGGCTATCTTGGTGATAGTGGCTTCGTCCAGGATGTGTATTTTTTGCATTTTAGGGGGTGTTTTGCTATATGCTCTTAGGGGTATTCAGCGTTTCGCATCTTTCATATGGCAATAAATTGAGCCTGTCTGAAAATTAGATATACTTTGATGAATAGATTATTTATTTATGAATGATCAAAGTCCTTCAGCCATAAGGAAACCCAGGGCCGATGACCGGCTTCTCTGGGACATCATTATGGGAATTTACGGCTATCATGCCGTTCTGCTCGCCCATGACCTCAGGCTCTTTCCCCTTCTCACCAAAAAACCGCTGACGCTGCCGGAGATCAGCGATGCGCTCCACATAGCCCTGCGCCCGGCGGAAGCCCTCGTTTCGGTCTGCGTTTCGCTCGGTCTGATCACCGTTGCGGACGGCCGCTATTCTCTCACACCGCTGTCCGAGGACTACTTCCTGGAAAGCAGCCCGACCTATTTCGGCGGCTTCCTCGATGTTTCTATTTCGACCGGTGTCCTCACCTTTGACAGGTTAAAACGTGCCGTACTGACCAACGCCCCCTGGATATACGGCGGCGAAGACCTCTACGCATCACACGAAAGGCAAACCGAACGTGCGCGTGCATTCACCCGTATGATGCACAACCACAGTATGGCGGCAGCCCTGGCATGGCCGGACAGGCTTGACCTCTCAGGTTGCCGTGTCATGCTCGATGTCGGCGGCGGCTCGGGCGCGCATTCCATAGGCGCTGCCTTGAAATGGCAGGAATTGAGAGCCGTGATCCTCGATCTTGCGACCGTGTGCGCGGTGGCGGAGGAATTTATCGCCCACTACGGGCTGCAGGAACGTATCGCCACGCATGCCGCGAACATGTGGAGCGATCCCTTCCCGCCCGCGGACATGCACTTCTACTCGGATATCTTCCACGATTTTACACCCGATAAATGCCGATTCCTGACGCAGAAGAGCTTTTCTTCACTTCCCCCGGGAGGACGCATCATCATCCACGAGATGCTTTACAACAAGGAAAAAACCGGCCCCTTTACCGTTGCCGGTTACAACGTATCCATGCTCCTGTGGACCGAAGGGCAGCAGTTTTCAGGCAGCGAACTGTCCCGCATACTGCAGCAGGCGGGTTTTGAGGATATCGCCGTGATACCCACGTTCGGCTACTGGCACATTGTCACCGGCAGGAAGCCGTGATACTTATATATGGTTTGGAAGAAAGAGAAATATTATGATCAGGGGAAACATTCTTCCGGCAAGGACCACAGCAGCGCTTGAAACCATGGCGCAGATCAGGCGCTTCTTTGATGAGTCCGAATGGTCCCGTAGATTCGGCGACCCGGATATCTGCGATTTTACCATAGGTAATTCCCATGATATGCCGTTGCCGGGCTATGTGGAAGCGCTCGCGCGCAGGGTGGCGCCCGAAAACCGCTACTGGTACGCCTACAAGCAGAACGAACCGTCGTCGCGTTCAATTGTCGCGGATTCGCTGCGCGTTGAGCGGGGGATCCCCTTTGAAAAGGAAGACATCTTTATGACGACAGGGGCGACCGGGGCGCTTCACGTTGTCCTCCAGACGATAGTCGAACCCCTCGATGAAGTAATCTTCATCAGTCCGCCGTGGTTCCAGTACGAAGGGATGATCATCCTCGCCGGCGGGACACCCGTTCGGGTGAAGGTAGATATGAAGACCTACGACCTCGACCTGGGCGCGATCGAAGATGCCATATCGCCAAAGACGCGGGCGGTAATTATCAATTCCCCGCACAACCCCACGGGAAAGATATATTCTTCCGGGACGCTCAAGTCCCTTGCCGGCATCCTGACGGCGGCGAGTGAGCGCAACGGCAGGGCGGTATATCTCATTTCTGATGAATCCTACAGCAGGATCGTCTTTGACGGTCGGGCGTACCACAGTCCAACCTCCTTCTATCCCAACACGTTCCTGATATACACCTACGGTAAGGTCCTGCTCACCCCTGGTGAGAGGATCGGTTTCATTGCCCTGCCGCCAGACATGCCGGAGAAGGCTGCCATCCGCAGTGCGCTTGAAACCATGCAGATGCTCGCCGGATGGGTATTTCCAAACGCGCTCCTGCAGCACGCCCTCGGCGATCTCGAACAGCTTTCCGTGGACATCGCCCTTCTGCAGCGCAGGCGCGACCGCATGGTGAAGGCGCTGCGCGGAATGGGATACGAAACGTCCAATCCTGAAGGGACATTCTATGTGATCGTGCGTTCTCCGGTCGCTGATGATGTCGCATTCGTCCGGATGCTCGCAGGGTACAACATCTTCTGCATTCCGGGCACGTTCATGGACCTTCCCGGATATTTCCGCATCACTCTTACCGCAAATGACGAAATGATCGAGCGTGCCCTGCCGGGATTTGCGGAAGCCCTGCGGCGAGTGAAATAAGATGCTGTTCAATAATCAAACAACGATCGCTGTGATTCAGCCTCCTTACGAACCACAGGCGCAGCCTCAGACACCTCGACACTTCCGTACTGTCCCCCGCCGCCCGGATGTACTTTCACCCTCCCTTCCCTGAAAGCGACTATCGCATTTATGACGCGCTCATCCACCCCCGAGCCCCTGATATCGGCATCTACCAGCACCGCCACCTCGGAGCCGTACCGCTCTATGAGCGCATCCCATACTTTCTTGACCCCTTTTGTATTCGTCCCGACACCCAGCGCCATCGCTATTATCTCGGATAGCGGTATCAGGTGAAGGTACGGCGGTCTGTGCGGCGGATGCTGCGGCTTATCATAGGTCGCAAGCTCATTGACCCTGTCCTTCACGCCTTTCTTGATAGTCCCGCCGCATGAGCATGTCCAGTTTTTCATCATGCTCTCCCGCATGGTGTAATGCGTATAACAGCGGATGCATGCGCTCTCGTTGTACTTCCCCTCCTCAGGATAAAACCCCACGTTGAGCACTGGTTTTCTCCCCTTCTCCCGTATTATTGCCATCTTAAGCTCATCGAAACTGATAGCCTCCATCTCAAAGCGGTTGAACTCGCGCGCCAGTTTGTTCACGTACGGGGAGTGTGCATCGGAATTGGAAAGGAACGTCAGGCAGCGAAGCTCCGATATCCTGTCCGCGTATGACGTGTCGGCGCTCAAACCAAGCTCGATAAAATAGATATATTCTGCCATATCCCCGTAGCACTCCTTCAGGGAATTGTGATACGCATACATTGCAGTCCAGGGCGTGAAGGCATGAGCAGGTCCGATAAGCGCGCCCGCATCCTTTGCAGCCTGTGCTATTTCAGCACCGCCTAACCTCACGTTCGGTCTCCCGTCGGAATCGATATTGTTCGATCGGTTTTTCATGAATTCGTACAGCTCCTCTGCCTTGGATACTGAAGGCACGATGAGGAGATGGTGCACCTGGTTTGCATCCTCAACCTCGGTAGTGAGGATGAAACTCATATCGCCAAACCTGAAAATCCCGTTCTCCTCCTTTAACTTTTTTATCTCAGCCAGCCATTTCGGGTGCATGCAGTCACCGGTAGCCACAAGCTGGATACCTTTCCTTCCGGACTCTGTTGCAAGGGTGGGAAGGTCCATTTTTCCCGAAGTGGCCATGCTGTATTTTGAATGGATGTGCAGGTCTGCGTTCACGAGCATGAGGGGAGCTAATGGACTGGATGACTTATAGTGGTTGCGTATTAAGGGACAGTTATTTAGCCTTTAGGTGCCAACATAAAAAAGAGGGGAATCAAAAATGTCACAGGATAAAGAACATAGATCTCTATCAGGGCTTATCAACCGCAGGAAGTTTTTGATATGGCTTGGCATCTTACTTGGCATCATAATCGCATCCATCAGCGTAATTAAAAAAAGGGCATTAAGTATAACCAACCGGTTCCGCATACGGAGCGTGGAACAGACGCCCGGATTCAACCCTGACACGTGGAAACTGAGCGTGGACGGGCTTGTAAATATGCCTCTTGCTATTAGCTATGATGAGCTCCTGGAACTAAAAAGCGAGGAGCAGGTAAGTGATTTTCACTGCGTGGAGGGATGGTCTGTCGATGATGTCAGGTGGAGGGGAATAAGGCTAAAGGTACTTTTCGACATGGCAGGCGTAATGCCTGAAGCGGGATTCCTGACGTTCCACTCAGCAAGCGGCATATACTCAGACAGCCTCTCCATAAAAGAAGCGCTTGAGCCTGATGTCATGCTCGCCTACATGCTGGATGATGAGCTGCTGCCGGAGGAGCAGGGCAGACCGCTGCGGCTGGTAATGCCCCGGATGTTCGGGTACAAGAGCGTGAAGTGGGTGAACAGGATAACGCTTACGGCTGTGCAGGAGGCAGGGTACTGGGAGAGGTTCGGGTATAATATCGACGGGGTATCGTACCCATGACAGCAGGAGCCCGGTATGAGAATTCCAAGATTTGACACTTCGGCCAGAACCCTGCACTGGTCGCATGCTGCGGTCTTTGCCTGGCTCCTGGCAACCGGCATATGGATCTCTTTTACATCAAGCTCGCTTCTTGGAGACCCGCCGATAAGAAAGGCACACCTGTACGTTTCCCTCTTTTTTGTTATACTGCCTGTTATGATCTATATGACCGGCAGCCCGCAAACCAGAAGAGATGTAAAAGAGCTCATATCATGGGACAGGGGAGATACAGCATGGCTCATGGATATACTGAACGGGAACAAAGCCGCTGCTTCCGGAAAATTCAATGCAGGGCAGAAGATAAATTTTGCAGCTACCATGCTGCTGCTTGCCGGTCTCACATTATCGGGCTCAGTCGTCTGGATAAGATCAATGTTCAGCGTGGGCTTTGTGGAATTCAACTTCCTTTTACACGATCTGCTGGCGGTTTTAGCCGTACTGCTGTTCGCAGGTCATATCGCATTCGCGCTTTATTACGGCGAATCGCTGCGCGGCATCATCTCCGGTGAAGTGGATGAAAAATGGGCAAAGGAGCGCTACCCTGAGTGGTCCGAACAGCAGCCCAGGTGAATATTATGCCTTCTTCTCTGCGGCAATTTCAGCAAAGGCAAGGTTCCCGGCGATCTTTTTGATCTTTATCTTGACCATGTCCCCTTTGCTCGTACCAGGCACGTAGATTGTATACTTATCTTTCTTGGCAATGCCGTCCCCTTTGCTACCGACAGCATCAATTCTTACTTCGTATATCTCGCCTTCTGTCAGCGCCTCCGCTTTTACGATCACGGCTGCCTGCCGTTTCGCGACAGGTCTGTGGGCGCCGCATGCATCGCACCGGAGGGTCAGTATCCTGTCGACTTTAATAAGGTGCGTATCCGGACGTCCGCATTCAGAGCATGTTACATACTCCTTGATGTAGGCATCGACAAGCTCAGCGACCACGCCGGAGGTGAACCTTCCGTGGAATATGGCTCGCGATCCTTCAAGTTTACCTGCAGTGCCCAGTTCTTTTAGCAGGAACTTGAATAAATGCTCAGGTTCGCGGTTCAGCCTGTCTGCTATGGCAGCAAAATTCTCAAGCACTGTTGTCTTGCCCTCAGTGAGCAGCCTTGGCTCGGGGACAACGAAACGCTCTCCTGAGCCCTTTATCTCTGGCAGCTTGGAGAGTGCTCTATCCAGGTTTTCAAGATAATTGTTCATATTTAAGTTAAAATCAGCTCCTGACCCTTTTCCACGACAAGCCTTATCGGGGTGGGGAGCTTGTGTCCTGCGGATAATAGCGATTCCTTGGCGACCTTGAAACTGCCCGGATTAATAGATAATGTCATGAGCTTCTGACCTGCCCTTACCCGTGCAGCAGTGCCTATAGCCTTTCCGAACGCCTGGCGCATCCCCTGGGAAACGCGGTCTGCACCCGCCCCGGTAGCCTGCTTGTTCTCCCTGAGAACCTCATGCGGGAATACCCTTATCTTCAAACGATAGCTGTTCGGTCCTATACCGTCAAGTAACGGTCTGTTCGCTGCGATGCGTGCAGCCTCAAGCGCACTGTGCCTTATCTGGCATGCTTCCTTCGCCACTATGGATATCTCCACCGGGAACTCGTCCTTCAGGTTCCCTATGTCAAACGTCACTATCTTGCTTCCGGGCACACCGCCCATGTATTCCCGTCTTGTGTATGAGCGCTGGGTGATGTTCCTGTACATTCGTCCTGGTTTTCTTGCCATTGAATAATCCTCCGATAATCTGGATATGCGTATGGAAAATGTATTACGCGATTTCACTCAAAATGACTTTTTAGCATATAAGCTTTATTGAAAGCGATATGTATTAATAGAGCTAAAAAACAATACAAATATGGTATAATCGTTCAGATTATGAGAGGAGGGATATTGTATTGCAGTAAATTTAGGTAGTGCCAGGAGGGAAACCGCTGCTTCCGCAGGACAGATGGGCGGTATTCCCGTGCTGATACTGAAGGAAGGCACCCAGAGGTCAAAGGGCAGGGATGCCCAGAGCGCCAACATCACTGCAGCCAGGGCAGTGGCTGCCGCGGTGAGGACCACGCTCGGACCCAAGGGTATGGACAAGATGCTTGTGGATTCGATGGGAGACGTTGTCATAACAGGCGACGGGGCCACGATACTTAAGGAAATGGATATCGAGCACCCTGCAGCAAAGATGGTCGTAGAGGTTGCAAAGACGCAGGACGAAGAGGTCGGGGACGGCACTACGACTGCCGTCATCCTGGCAGGAGAGCTGCTTGCAAAGGCTGAGGAGCTTTTTGACCAGGGCGTGCATCCGACCGTCGTAGTGAAGGGCTACAGGCTTGCAGAGGATAAGTCAAGAGAGATACTTGGATCGCTTGCAAAAGACGTTTCACCCGAGCAGGAGGATATCCTGATGAACATAGCCACCACATCGATCAAGGGCGGGGAGGACCATTCTGTGAAGATGAAGCTGGCAGAGATAGCAGTCCGGGCCGTAAAGGCTGTGGTGGATTACACCGATGGCAGGAGGGTGGACCCAAAGGAGATAAAGATCGAGAAGATAGAAGGGGGGAGCACCGAGGACTCAGAACTTGTGCTCGGCGTGGTCATCGATAAAGAGCGCGCCAACACCAACATGCCCAGGAAGGTGAAGGATGCCAGGATACTGCTGATTAACCGGGCGCTTGAGATCAAGAAGACCGAGATAAAATCAAAGATAGACATAACAACACCTGAGCAGATGACGCAGTTCCTTGACCAGGAGGAGAACATACTTCGCGAGACCGTGCGCAGGATAGAGAGCATCGGGGCTAACGTTGTACTCTGCCAGAAGGGAATAGATGAGGTAGCAGAGTATTACCTTGCCAGGTCCGATATCCTTGCGGTGAAGAATATAAGCGAGAGCGATATGGAGAAGCTGGCAAGAGCCGCGAACGCCAAGGTGGTGAACGACCTTGATGCAGCATCCTCCGGGGACCTCGGCAGTGCAGGACTGGTAGAGGAAAAAAAGAGGGCTGAGAAGAAGTTCATCTTCGTGAGCGAATGCTCCAATCCCAAATCCGTTACGGTCTTACTGCACGGGGGAGCAAAGCACGTGGTGGAGAGCGCGGATATTATCTTCAACGATGCCGTGCGCGTGGTGGGTGCGGTAATGGAGGACGGGAAATACGTGACAGGCGGGGGCGCTCCTGAGGTCGAGCTGGCCCTGCGGCTGCGGGAGTACGCAGCATCCCTGACAGGAAGGGAGCAGCTTGCGGTTTACAAGTTCGCCGAGGCTATCGACATAATCCCGAAGACACTGGCTGAGAACGGAGGTCTTGACAGCCTGGATATGCTTATCCGTCTCCGGAGCCAGCACGAGAAGGATAACAGGGACGCGGGGCTGGATGTCTATACAGGCAGTGTAGTCAACATGGCTGAGAGAGGCATAATAGAACCCCTGCGCGTTAAGATACAGGCTATAAACTCAGCGACCGAGGCAGCCTCCATGATATTGAGGATAGATGATGTCATAGCTGCAGGCAGGGAGAAGATGCCTGAGATGCTGCCGGGAGGAGGGGGATACTGAGCCGCCCCGGTTCGTTTTTTATGAATATAAACAACGAACTTGTAGTCGAATAAGAAAGAGCGGTTTCCCGCCCTTTCTCTTCTAAGAACGGTACATGCGACTTTCACCGCATACCGCTCAAGCATTCCATAACCCTTTAATATCAGGCGGCAGTTTTAGATTTCAAAGCAGT
>Ga0209749_1000841_pt1 | contig 34661 bp, 28 predicted proteins | sample EPASupsiteSAE347_FD_187267 | JGI IMG/M metagenome (GOLD analysis project Ga0209749, IMG submission 187267) | Bioremediated contaminated groundwater from EPA Superfund site, New Mexico - Sample SAE3-47 (SPAdes) (version 2) | ecosystem: Environmental > Aquatic > Deep subsurface > Groundwater >...
TGGCGCAAACGCAGCCAGGGTACGAAAAGTGATAAGGGAAACCGGTGGGTCGAACGGATACTCTCCCTCCGGCAGACATGCCGCCTGCATGCCAGGTCCAGCTTCAAGGTCCTTGTTGATGCCCTACATTATTATTTCAATGAACAAGATCCCGATCTCGCCTGGATCAGTGGCGGCGGTTGACCGCCCCCTGTGACGAGTTACCGCTCGTCGGTTCGTCCAGCACCACAATGGGCGCGTTCCGCAGGAACGCCCGGGCGAGCGCCAGGCGCTGCCATTCGCCGACGCTCAATTCGGCGCCGCCGAACCACTTCCCGAGCACGGTCTCATACCCCCGCGGCAGCCGCATGGCAAAGCCGTCGGCGCCCGCGGCTCGCGCCGCCGCTTGAATCCTTTCGCCCGAAGGGTCCGCGGTCAGGTCCCCCAGGGCGATGTTTTCTCCCGCCATTGCATGGTGTGCAGGGCCCGCCACCGGGGGAGCCGCCCAGGGGGTGGTCAGCCCGCAAAGCCAAGCGCTGTGCGGAAGTGCTTTTCAGAAGCGGGACACTTTACAACCTTTTGTCCATATTGTTTTTGCTCGCCAACACCAAAGGGATGATAAACATTTTTGTCTAAGCTCGCCAGAAGAGGGAAGCCCGCAAACCAGCGTAAGTTTGCCTTGACAAATAAGACTATCATCCACTATCATATGACACTCTATGATAGTGGATGACAACTTAGGAAGGATTTAACAATAATGTCTGAATGGATGACTACAGAAGAAGCCGCAGAATATTTACAAATGGGCAAAACGGTCATTTACACGCTTGCTCGCGAAGGAAAAATACCGAATAGCAAAGTTAACAATAAGTGGTTATTCAGTAAAAATGATTTAGATAGTTGGGTTCGTGCCAATAAACCCATAGAAAAATTCTTCAAAGATACACATGCTCATATTGAAGATAATTTACAGCTAAGAGAGCCACAGGTTGAAGCATACCAAGAAATATACAATTTCTTTCGTGATGGAGGCAAATCAGCCCTTATCCAAATACCAGTAGGGTGTGGAAAATCCGGAATAGCCGCCATAGCCCCATTCGGAATAGCAGAAGGAAGGGTTCTAGTAGTATCTCCCAATCTAACAATTAAAGATGGACTTTTTGAATATCTAGATATTACAAATAGGCAAAAGTGCTTTTGGCGCACTCGTAATATTCTGAAGAATGAGGATATGATTGGCGGGCCTTTTACTACCACTCTAGATATAGGGAATGTGTCGGTTTGTGAAAAATGCCATATTATAGTTTCAAATATACAGCAGTTAGTGACAAATCCTGATAAATGGCTAAACAATTTTCCTAAAGATTTTTTTGATTTAATAATCAATGATGAAGCTCATCATTCCCCAGCAGATAGTTGGCAAAAAATTTTAGATCACTTCAATAAAGCGAAGGTTCTAAATATGACGGCAACTCCGTTTAGGGGTGATAAACAAGTTATTGATGGAAAACGCATATACAGATATTCATTTAAAAAAGCCACTCTCAAGGGATATATAAAAAGAGTAAAATCGTGGTATGCTGCACCATCTGAATTAGTATTTACAGCCAAGGGAGAAACAAAAACATACACCTTAGAAGAAGTTCTTAAGATGAAAGAGCAGGACTGGTTCAGCCGAGGCATAGCCTTATCAAATCCATGCAATCAAACCATTGTTGATAACAGCTTAGAAAAGCTGGAAAAGCTTAGAGAAACCGGCACTTATCACCAATTAATTGCTGTAGCTTGCTCTGTAAATCATGCAAAAACAATCTGCTCCATGTACGAGGCAAGAAATTTCAAATGCGACGTTATTCATTATGATCTTACTGAAGACAAGAAGCAGGATATTAAAAGGAGGCTCAAAAGTGGTGAGCTAGACTGCATTGTCCAAGTCCAAATGCTTGGAGAGGGCTTTGACCATCCAAAGCTCAGTGTTGCGGCTATCTTTAGACCATTTCGCACATTATCACCATATGTTCAATTCGTTGGCAGAATACTCAGAGTTATCGTACAGAATAGCCCAGGCCACCCTGATAATTTTGGTCATATTGTCACCCATGCGGGCATGAATATAGATAAGCGTCTAGAAGAATTTAAACTTTTTGAAAAAGACGATCAGAAATTTTGGGAAAGTGTTCTTAGCGGCGAAGAACCAGAACTTCGAGCAAAAGTTATTTCAGGGGCAGCTAGAATGCGGCTATCAGAAGAAGTGTTCGCAAATTCTGAAATTGTTGATTACCTAATAGAAGAAGATTTTACCATTGCAGAAGATGCCGACATTATTCGGGAGCTAGAGATTAAGCTCGAATCTCTAGGACTCGATCCGTCAAACGCTCGTGATTTAATTCATGATAGAGACACCCAAAGAAGAATGAGTCCTGCGGCTGCACCTTTTCAAGTATTGCCTCAGAGGGAATGGGTGCAATTAAAGAATGGATTAAACCAGCAGGTAAAGAGAGCCTCGAATTTATTACTCAATCGACTAGAAATAAGTCCTTCTGGTAGGGAACTTGTCAATAAAGGGATACCAGCCAGCAATAACATTATTGCTGGAATAACCATAATAAATAAAGAACTAAAGAAAATGAACTCAAAAGAAAGGAAAGATTGGACAACTGAAGAATTTAAGAATGCCAACGACGAACTGGAAAATATACTCAATGGCTTAACAAAACGCTATAAGGTTATTTTAAATGACAAAACCAAAGGGTAAAACTCCATCATTAATTACAAAGTCAAATGGTAAACCATACTCGCATCGTTTTAGTAGAAAGACAAAATGCACTCGCTGTCATTCTGATATTATTAATAGTAAAATGTGCTTTGTAATACCCAAAGATGGCGGAGGATTTATTAATGAAAAACCATTTTGCCTAATTTGCTTTAGATTAATTTTAGAAAAAACAAAAGAGGATATTGCCATATTAGAACAAGAGTTATCTATGTTACTGGATAAGTAGTTTTGCCCGTCCGCCCACATTTTTTCTTCTGTCCAATGTTCACCACGCCTTCAAATCGGCCTTAAATGCTTGCCGGATCGTTCCGGCGTGTGGGGCCGTGCGGCCCGTTGTCTGCATCCTTTTCGGCTCAACCCACTTGATGGAACCCTTCCCGCATTTTGCGCACGTGTCGTCAATCGGCTGATAGTCGTGGTAGGTGCGGCGGCAGGCGTTGCAACGAAAGAGCATGGGGCTGCCATGTCGCGGTTAAGGCGCTGAAGCTGGCAAAGCCTCCCCTGGCCGCACGAGGGCCGTTCGATCAGGATCGAGTGGCTTTGGCTGTAACCCGTGCAAAAAATCCGTTGCGCGTTGCGCGTGGGACGCGGCGACAAACACAAACTTCTTGTCATCCTTCAACGCCTTCAGCCACGAGGCGATATAGGCGGCGTGATCCTCGCGCGGTTCCGGCGTGATCTCAAGAGCGGCGCACAGGAAGGCCGCGCCGATTTCGGCAACCAGCTCTTCCATGGCATAGCCTTCATCGCCATACCTCTTGCGCCCAAAATCCCGGTTCAGGCGGGACGGGTGCCTTGTCCAATGGGTCATCTCATGAGCCGCCGCAGAATAGTAGCTTTCGGCGTCGCGGAAGGTCTGCATCTCCGGCATTTGCACGATGTCATCCGTGATCCGGTAAAAAGCCTGCGCGCCGCCGTGCCGGATGTTCGCGCCGGTCGCGGCGAAAAACTTTTCGGAGGATTCCACGCGCTCAAGCGCCGTCGCGTGCTTCGGCTCCACATGCGCGTAATAGTGCGCGGGCAAGCCTTCGATCTGCTCCACATTGAAAACGGTGTAACCCTTCATGAACGGGATTTCTTTTTCCACGTCCTCGCCGTTGTCGTCCTGAACGGTCTTCTTGATGGTGTTGGCAAAGACCACAAGCGAGCCCTTTTCTCCCTTTCGCACATGGGCGCAAAGTTTTGCAGCCTGGTTGAAGGTCATCCAGATAGGCGCTTCATAGCCCTTTTCCATCGAAGCCGCCCAAAGCATCAGAACATTGATGCCGCGATAAAGCTCCCCCTTCGCGCGCAACGGCCTTGACACCGGCCCCGCAGCGTGTCCCGCCTGCCACGGTTGCAGCCAGGTCAAATTACCCCGTTCAAGGTCGGCAATGATTTTGTTCGTACCCTGGTGTAAACGTCTTGCTTATCGCTCATGCCGCCCGCTCTTTGCCAAAAACCGCGCTCGCGCAAGCTTGGCACAGCCCGGGACAAGGCGGCAAGATTTGATGGGGGGCAGCCCGTAGGGGGAAACCGTTCATTCTTGCGCCCCCGAAGGGCCGCGAAGCGGCCGCCCCGGGCTGTGCGATAAGCTTTTAAAAAGCGTTGTCCGCTCCTGCAGGCCGGGTTATGGCCGCGCGCATTTTGGAGAAAAAGAGAACGTCTTTGAAGTCGTTGAGCCAGTTGGCGACGTTCTGCGCAGAGACGGGCAGGCTGTACTTGCGGGCAACGGCCTTGGCCGCCGCTTCCTGGGTGTTGAAACGGTTGTACGTGTTCAGCACCTCGATGATGACTTTGAGCGGATAGGTGTGGTGCTTGTTGGCGAGCGGGGTGAACTTCTTGCGGCAATGGCGGTAGTAATAGAGCTGGGCGATTTCGTATTTCTTGACGCGGACGCCCTTCTTGATAATGGCGTTGCCCTCACAATAAGGGCAGTGGGTGACGGGCTTCGTTTTCTGGGCTTGGGCTCGGGTTTGGTAGGACGGCGGGGAGAGTTTCGGCATGAGGTCGGACGAAGGGCCTGGTTAACGGGGTGGGGACATGCAGGCAAGAGGGCCGGGACGGACCGGGGGGAGCATAGCAGACCATGGGGCGGCGAGCACCGAATTTTTGGGGTCTTCCGGAGCAGAATAATATCAAGGGTTTGGCCGCACCGGTTGCAAGCCGGTACGCACCGGCAAAGGGGGCGCCGGCTGCCGCCCGTATTTCAGGTTCCAGTAAGCCCATGAGCGCGGATCGAAGATTCCGGGCGGGGCATTGTCCAAGACTTCCTGAAACTCATCTTTTCCGACGATGCCTTTAAGCGCTTTCAAATCCTCAACCGTGCCGTAGGTCATGACATGGGCAAGAAAATGTATGGGGTCGGCTAACGCGTCGTCCGGTTCTTTGAACCAGATGACGCGGCGGGCCACCTTCAGCAAGGCCGGTGTGACAGGTAAGGGCTTCATGGCGTGCATCCGTTCTCGTCCGGCCGTTTGGCGTAAGGCGTCAGCGGGGGAAGGTTTGTCGGATCGACCGCATCAACGGCGGCGGTTAGACGCCTCCGCACTTCGGCAGGAAGGACGGGCACGTCATCAAAGAAACTGAGCGCTTTTAACGTAATCATAGGGTTGAAGCTGCGTCCGTAAACAATCTTTCCAGCCGCAAGCGCAGTCGGCAAGTCGATACCGTGTCGCAGCAGCGCGTCAATATCGAGATAATCTTTCGTCTGAGCGCGTTTTTGCACCACAGCAACCTTGGTTCCGGCAAGATCGAGCAACGAGGCCACATAAAGAGTTTTTCCTTCGACCTGGTCACGTGGCGCAACTTGTCCAAGGCCTAGCCCGCCAAAAAATGAAACCAGCACCGGGCCGTCACGCTCGACACGGCATTTGAGGGTATTGGGAGCGACCTGCACGCGTTCCGTGCCTTTGAGGTAAGGCAGAGCGTCGGCCAACTCGTCGGGGTCGAAGGGTTGGTTCGAGAAAAAATCAAAATCAACGGATGCCCGATGTCCAAGGCGCAACGCAAGGGCCGTTCCGCCGTAAAGTGTGAAGCGCTCCGGCGTCGCGTCGAGTTCCGGCCAGAATTGAAGCTGGGGCGGCGGCAAGATGGTCAGGTTGGGTTTGAAGGTCATGGGCCTTTTCCTTGGGCTAACGGGTCACGAAACTCATTATACCTCAGAATAAACGATTGTCCTCATAGATTCCAAAATCCATCCAGGCGACAACTACCCTGACACAGGGGGGAACGGGCAATAACGGCACATGGACCAGCAGAAGCCCCGCGAGAGCCAGCACGGACAGCCCGTTTTGCACGGAGAGCCCCACGGGTTCGAGGAGCGCCAGGGGTTGCTGCAAAGTGTCGACGCGCACCCGGTGCAAGAGATCGTAAGAAAGCGGAAGCGTTGCCCACCGGGAAAAACCGGTTTGCCGTTCCGGTGGGCAGGGCAAACGCCCTGTCCACCCTACGTGCCTTCGCAGGTATGACGTGTGGCGATTGGAGACCCAATTGTGTGGCGCGGTGCTAAAACCGCAAGAGATCTCCGGAAAATCGAGAAAATACCCGAACCCGCCGGCATCAAAACAGTTTCATAACGCTTCCGGAAACGGTACAATTTCAGGCAGGACAAAGCCCACCGCCAGGCATCCTTCCGGTCCCCGGAGGAATCCGGAAGGAGCATGGCTCTCGCTCCCATTTTTCAAACGCTGTCGGACAACGGGATGCGCTCTAACAAGAGTGCGGGTGGTTTCGGATGCTGACGAACTGAAAATCGGGAAGGAGGCGGCAGAAGATGGAAATCGAGATGCCCATCACTTTTTTTGGAAATTACGAGGTCGTGGTGCGTTCGGGGGCTTCGGAAAACCGCGAGAAGATCCAGAAACTCGCCGTGAGCGAACTGCCGGCGCGGGAGGGATCGGAACCCGCCGCGGGGAGCGATCCGACGCACCTCATCGTTTTTTTTAGCTTCGGATGCAGGCGGGTCGTGGAAGGGAAGCTCACGGTGAATGAAAGGGAACGGGTGGTGTTTCAGACGGAAGACAAGGAATACGAGTTCAAGCCTTTCAAACCCGCCGCACAGTGCTGAACCGCCGGCTTACGCCGCTTTGCCGAGAGGCGGAAGCACGGCGCCCGTTTCCACGCCTGCCGTGCGGGGCGCTTTCATAAACCGGATAGTTAAGGAGACCAGATGAGAGAAAAGATCGAGAGGATCGATCCCGGCATGCACGCCGACAGGCTCGAAGAGGACCTCAAGCGGTACGTGGAAAAGGCCGTCGAGTTGGGCGCATCCAGGGCTGTGGTTTTCAAGTCCGAAGACATCCCCGTCGACGAGCGGGTCACCCTCAAGTGCCAGATTCCCAGGTGCTTCGGCTACGGCGCGAGCGCCCACTGCCCTCCCAACACTCTCAAGCCTTCGGAATTGAGGGAGATTTTAAAAAAGTACCGGCGGGCCGTTTTCTTCATCAAGGACGTTCCGCCTGAGGTCATCGTGAGGGACAAGGCCACCATCAAGGAACGGGTGGCGGCGTACGAGGAGGTCTTCAGGATTGTCAGCGAAGTGGAATCCATGGCCTTCTATGACGGCCACTACCTGGCGTTCGGATTCGCCGCGGGCTCGTGCAGGCACTCTTACTGCGCGCAGCAGCAGGACTGCAGGGCCATGCAGGGGGAACGGTGCCGTTTTTCCCTCCTGTCGAGGCCTTCCATGGAAGCGGTCGGCATAGACGTGTACAAAATGGTCGCCTCCCTCGGCTGGGACATCTATCCCATCGGGAGCGGCGCCAGGCCGGAGAGCATTCCCAAGGGAACCCTGGCGGGGCTGATCGTCGTGCAGTGAAGCGGCCGGGCGCAGGACGGCCGGGCAGAGGACCGGCCGAACGAGGAAGGACGGGATGAAGTTTCTGGGCGGCGTTTACGGCGTGAGGAGAGTCAGGCGGCTGGGAACCATCGTGAGGGTCCTGATCCGGCACGGCCTGGGGAACGTGGCCGAACGGCTGTTCCACGAAAAGGAAGAGAGACCGAAAGCGGGGGAGACGGACGACCCTTTCCTCAAACCCGGATTCCCTTCGGCGCGGCGCATCCGGTTGGTCTTGGAGGAACTGGGGCCGAGTTTCGTCAAGCTCGGACAGTTGATGAGCACGAGGGCGGATCTCTTCCCGCCGGAATATATCGAAGAATTCAAGAAACTACAGGATCGGGTTCCCCCCATCTCCTTCGAGGACGTGAAGGGGGTCATCGAGCGGGAACTCGAGCGTCCTCTCGACAGGATATTCGCGGAGTTCAACCCCGAGTCCATCGCGGCGGCATCGGTCGGCCAGGTTCACCAGGCGAAGCTTTTCAGCGGCGAGAAGGTCGCCGTGAAGGTCATTCGGCCCGGCATCGGGGAGAAGATCCGCGAAGACGTCCACCTCATGTACTATCTCGCCCGCAGGATCGAGAAATCTTTCGAGATGGGGCGCATACTGGGCGCCGTCAACCTGGTGAGCGAATTCGAACGGATCATCTTCCGCGAACTGGACATGTCCATCGAGGCGGGGAGCATCGAGAAGTTCGCCTTCAACTTCAAAGACGTCCGAGAGATCCATATCCCCGCCGTCCATTGGGACTACACGACCAGGTCCGTCCTGACGATGGAGCACATCGATGGGATCAAGATGGATGAGATCGAGACGATACGCGCCCACGGGATCGACCCCGGCGAGATCGCCGTCATCGGGTTGCGGTCCTTTTCGATGCAGTTGATGAAGTTCGGCTTCTTTCACGCGGACCCGCATCCGGGAAACACCATCGTCATGTACGACGGACGGGTGGGCCTGGTCGATTTCGGAATCACAGGCTACCTGGACGAAGAGATGATGCGGCAGATCGCCAATCTTTTCCTGGGGTACGCGGAACACGACTACGACTTGGTGATGGACGCCCTCTCGCAAGCGGGCGTCATCGACGAGGAAACCGTAGACTTGAGGAGTTTTCGGACCGACTTGAAGGACGTGAGCGAAGCCTTTTACGGGAGGTCTCTCAGGAACATCTCGGTGAAGGACGTCTACGACCAGGTGATGCGCCTGGTGCTCAAACACCGCATCAAGCTGCCGAGAAACCTCCTGCTGCTCCTGAAAACCTTCATTCAGACGGAAGCTCTCGGGAAGATTCTCGGAAGCGATGCAAGCATCCTGGAGGCAACGAAACCGTACGCGCAGGAACTCCTCAAGAAAGGCTACGACGCGCAAAGTGTCGCGAAAAACATCGGCCGGGACTTTCACGAGCTGGGCCAGGCCATGAGAACCGCGCCCGGACTGCTGAACGACATCCTGAAAAAAACCGCCGCGGGGAAACACCGGATGGAACTCCGCCACGGCGGATTCGAGGACCTCGGCAGGCAACTCGAAAAAGGGATCAACCGGTTGACGGTGGGGGGCATCATAGCGGCGTCCATCATTGCGGCCGCCATGATCCTGAATTCCTCACAAAAGGTGATCGAGTTCAAAGTGAACTTCTCGGGGGGCCAGAACCTTTCCCTGACCTCGCTCTTCGGCCTCGCTGGTTACGTGGTCGCAACCGTCCTTGGAATCTGGCTCATCGTGTCCATCTTCCGTTCGGGAAAACTGTAAGAGCGTGTCAAGAAAGGTTGAAGAAGCGCTCAAGGCGTCACTCCCTCGATGGCGGGAATGTCGCCACAACATGCTGTCTCATCCGAGTCCCAAGCCGGGCCGCCGTCAGCTCATGAAGAGGAGAAGCGGGCAAGGCCCTTCAGCCCGCAAGTTCTCGCCCAGAGCTTCGTAGCCGTTCTTGTCCGCGTTCTTCCAGAGATCGCCCCCGCTCCAGCCATCCGAACACACCAGATTCAGGCCCGTAATGCCTGCCCCTTCGCAGCCGGTCCTTTTCAGGAAATCCTCGATGCTGCTTCCCAGGGATTTGAGGCCCGTTTCCGCGTTCTTCAGGAGTGACGGGTCTCGGGGATCTTTCAGGAGATCGCCGAGAGCCTTCCACCAGGATTCCCGAGTTCCGGACGCCTCCAGTTCGCCCGCGAGCGCCATGAACGCCTCACGGCTCAAGCCTTCGAGGGACGGGATGCATCCCAGTTCCATCCGGAGCGGCTGCAAGGGGGAGCCGGTTCGGTAGCCTTCGATTCGGAACGGGTCGAGGAGCACGTCCACCGCCTCGGGGATGAGCGCCAGCAGGACGGGCCGGGCTTCGGGAGCTTTCAGGGAAAGCAGCCTGAACCAGCAGGCGATTCGCTTTGCGAGCATGAAGGAGAGGTAGTTTCTATCGGGCGCAAGCGGCGGGGTCAGGATTTCCATTGGCCCCTCCACTTCCCGTTCGTCGGAAATCCCGAGGATTTCACGGAATTTCTCTTCGAGACCGGCCGCCTCGAAGAGGCCGTTTTCCATCTCCATTTCCTTCTCGTCCAGATCGCGGGCCATTTCCAGAAAGACGGCGGCCTCCAGGACCAGCCTGTCCTTGAGCTCGAGTTCGAGGGGAGGTTTCCCCTTGAGGCCGTGTTGGATTCCGAACCGGCTCTCGAGATCCGCCTCCGGCCAGCAGCGGTTCAACCCGCCAACGAGAGAACCTCCACCGTGGACTTGAGCGAAGTCCCGATAGCCGCCGAGGTAGAGTTCGATCCGTTCGATCCACAACTCGTCTTCGATGACGGGCAGCGGCAAAACCCTCGCCCACTCGGGAACAGACGGGGGACGGACCACCTGCAATAGAGAGAAGCCGGGAAGCAGCAGAGACAGGTGGCGAAAATCCCTATCGGAAAGAGTCGTGTGAGGAAACAGAAGAATCCCGGATTCGTCTTGAGTCATTTTTTCTCGCTCCCCTCGGTTGAAGAAACTGTCCATCAATAAATAGCCGTGCGACGTTCCCCCTCACCCCGACCCGTTCGCCCGAAGCGGGCGAGAAGGAACGTTCGTCCCATCTGAACGCAACAGCATTGAGGGCTGGGGCGAAGGGGGGAACCTACCGTGGACCGGTCCGGAACACCGGTTTTGGCGAGAGGGGAAACCCTTCCTGGCCCGAAGCCGCTTCGAGCATAAAATTTACGGCTTTTTCCCCTTCGTTCCCCACGTCCAGGCTGAAATCGTTCACAAACATGTCGATGTGCCGCCGGATGACATCCGGGGCCATTTCCTGAGCGTGGCGCTCGATATAGGGCCACGCTTCGAGCGGATGCATTCTAGCATACAGCAGGCTTTCACGTATCCTGTTTTCAAAGTGCCGGGCCTTTTCGGCGCCGAGATCTCTTTTCATCAGGATGCCGCCCAGGGGAAGCGGGAGTCCCGTCTCCTTTTCCCACCATTCACCGAGGTCGAGCACCATCCGGAGGCCCCTGGAAGCATAGGTGAACCGTCCTTCGTGGATGATGACGCCCGCGTCGGCTTCGCCCTGGTTCACGGCGTCCATGATGCGATCGAAGGGCATGGCGATGCGGGGGCCCCGGTGAGTCCCTTCCATCTGGAGCAGCAGGCAGGCGGTGGTCATCTTGCCGGGGATGGCCACGGGGCGGTCCCGCAGATCGCGCATGGTGAGTTTCTCGCGGGCCACGATGAGAGGGCCGCAGCCGCGCCCTATGGCTCCTCCGGATCTGAGCAGCCAGTAGTCGTCCAGGAGGTGGAGGATGGCATGGATGGAAACCTTGGTGACATCCAGCGTCTTTTCCCGGGCCAGATGGTTGAGGGCTTCGACGTCGGCGAGCGTCACGTCCAGCCGGCAGGATTCGAGAGGGATTCGTCCCTCGGCAAGCGCAAAGAAGATGAAGGTGTCATTGGGACAGGGTGAATAGCCGAGGCGGAGAATATCGTCCATGTGGCCCTCGCTGGAGGTGGCTGAAAATGACATCCCGGGGTTATCGTCACCTTATTCTGTGGCGCGGCGCCTGGCGCAACAACATCGAGGCGCTTCGACAATTGTCCCCTTTTCCTCAGACCGGAAGGGGCAAGTCCCCCGGACCAACGGGACGGGGCAGGACAAGAAACCCGGACCAGCGGGACGGGCAGGACAAAACTGTTAAGCGGCGCCGAGCCAGTTCATGACGATGCCGTGGCAGTGGGCGATGGCGGTTTTGATGCGCCAGTCGTTTTTATCGCGATTGCCCGCGACGTTGCTTATGCCCCGTACCTCCAGGACCGGGACGCCGAAACGGAAACAAGCCTGAGCGATCGCGCTCCCCTCCATGTTTTCGGCGAGGGCCCCGTGTCTCGTGAACCGCGCATGGGCCGTTTCCATGTCTCCGCTCGCCATGCTCACGGTGAGGCTCGGACCGTGGAACAATCGAAAAGCCGCTCGTCCGGCACTGTCTTCGGGCGGAAGGGGGTCTGGAGCCTGCACGCCGCCCGGGGGTGAAATTCTTCCCGATTCGCCGGGGGCGAACGGGGAATCCGCCGGATTGATTTTGACGGCAGTAAGGACGCGGGCCGAAGCGGGACCCAATTTTTCATCGAGGCGATAGAGGCCGGGCGGGGTTTTGTTCGATGCAGCCAGGGTTGAGCCGCCCCCAAGGGGAAAAGAATCGTAGAATTCTTCATTGTCCCTTGCGACCGTGGGGATGCCAATGCTTCTCAGGGGGCGAACGCCTTCACGGGAGAGGATTCCTTCGTCCCCGAGGATTGTCTCGGTTGTGAAGAGGACGTCGCCCACCCGGAGTGGGCCATCCGCGTAAGCGCCCGCAGAACCGACGTTCCAGACTTCTCCGACGTCGAAACGTTCGAGGAGGGCGGCAACCGTTATTGCGGCGTTCACTTTTCCGAGCCCCGTAGTCCCGACGAGAAGGGAACATCCCCCGCAGGACCCCGCAAGGAATCGCTGGCCGTGAAGGGTGAAGGGCTCCACGCGCTCGATCGACGGGGAAAGCGCCTCCACTTCCCGCGCGACGGCCCCTAGAATTGCTACACGGATGTCCCGGCTGTCAACCATCCCAATCGTCCCGAATCTTTTTCATCTGATGAAAGACCTCGGCGGGGCTTAAAGCCCGCTCGATTTCAGCGTATCAAAGGGGTTCCATGGTGTCAATCGATGCAGTGCGAAGCTGCACCCCCACGGTTGTCATTGTGCTGGATAATTGCTAGGATACGTACCGAAATACCGGGGCCTTCCGGGCGCGCCTTCGATGCCGGCCGCGGCTCCATGGAGGAAAGCGCCTGGAATGGCACGGCAAAGCAGGCGCGGGACATTCGACGGCAGCATGATCTGGCCACAAAGCGGGCATCTCCCCGGCCATCCAGGATTTTTCGTCGAATCCGCCATCATGTCCGGCAAAATTGCGTTTCCCTTCTGACGGCCTCCTGTGCTTTCAGCGCATGGACAACACGTTGTCCGTGCCACCCGTGGGGGTTGGATTCCCGTCCTGGCGTGAATGACGGCAAGTGGGCTTTTTCTTTCCTGGTTGGAGAGCCTCCGGGCTCGAAAGGCATTGAATGACGGAACATCCGGCGGGCTTTCGGCCGAAACCTCTCAGGATCGGGAGCGTTCTGGTAGATCCCCCTCTCATACTGGCGCCCATGGCGGGAGTCACCGACTCGGCCTACCGGCGGCTCATGGCCCGACACGGCGCGGGGATGGTAACGACGGAGATGGTCAGCGTGCAGGGCATCGTTCGCGGTCAGAACCGCACGTGGGAACTTTGCGGCCTCGAGGATTCCCTCGATGTGCCGCTGGCTGTCCAGCTTTTCGGAAACGATCCGTACGTCATTGCGGAGGCGGCCGGGAGGGTGGAGGCGAAAGGGGCCTCGATCGTCGATATCAACGCGGGCTGCCCGGTGAGAAAAGTGGTGAAGCAGGGGGCGGGAGCGAGCCTCCTCAGGGAGTCCCGGCAGCTCATACGAATCGTTGAAGAAGTGAGGAAAGCCATCCGCATTCCTCTGACGGTAAAATTGCGTCTGGGATGGGACAACTCCTCCGTGGACGTCGTCGGACTGGCGCGTCGCCTGGAGGCCGCAGGAGCCGACGCCATCACGATCCACGGCCGCACCGCCGTCCAGCAATATACCGGCAGGGCGGACTGGTCCTGGATCGGCAAGGCCAAAGCGGCTCTTGATATACCCGTTATCGGGAACGGAGACGTCAACAGCCCGTCGCTTGCAAACGCGATGCTTGCCGAAACCTCGTGCGACGGCGTCATGATCGGCCGGGCGACCAGGGGAAATCCCTGGCTCCTGTCCGCCATTTCGGCAGCCTGGGGACGTACGGGAGCGAAAGACCCGGCCGTCGGGTGGAATGATTTCTACTGGACGGTCCATGAACACGTAGACGAATTTCGCAAGGCGAAGCCCGCGGCTCCCGGACACTTCCGGAAGCTCCTCATGTGGTATTCCAGGGGATGCCCTGAAGGGGCTCCCTTGCGGACGCACCTGGCGGAGACGGACAAACATAACGATATGCTCTCCATCTTCCGCGAGTGGGTGGATATGCTCGCGGAGAAGGACCGCCCGTTTCTACCCATGAAGGTTTCCGATGCGGGATGGGACCGGGACGAGGCAGGCGGCAATTCACCCCCTGAAGAGGATGAAAGCCGATGAAGGTTATCGTGGCAAGAACTGCGGGATTCTGCAAAGGGGTGAAAGACGCCATCGAGGTGACCCTCGAAGCAATCCAGAAGCGTGAAGACGGGGAGAAGATCTGCACATTCGGGCCTCTGATCCACAACCGGCAGGTTCTCGCTATGCTGGAGGAGAAGGGCATCAGGGAAGAGAACCGCATCCAAAACTGTGCGGGGAAAAAGGTGGTCATCCGAGCTCACGGAATTCCCCCCCACGAACGCCAGGCGCTGCACGGACTGGGCGCGGAACTGCTCGACGCCACCTGCAAGCGGGTGGCCCGAGTGCATGCAGCCATCAAGAGGCACGCCCGCCGCGGTTTTCACACGGTCATCGTCGGCGACGAGGACCACGCCGAGGTGATCGGCCTGATGGGGTATACCGAAGGCCGGGGCGTGGTCATCAACCGCCCGGAACAGGTCGAGGAACTCCCTCCCGTCCTGGAGCGGGTGCTTCTGGTTGCCCAGACCACTCAGAACGAGGAAGTCTTCCAGGAAATACGGGACCGTTTTCTCAAACGATATCCCAGGGGCGTCGTCAAGAACACCATCTGCGACTCGACCCAGGAACGGCAGACGGAGGTGAGGCGGATTTGCTCGCTGGTGGAGGCCATGGTGATCGTGGGGGGATCCCACAGCGGCAACACGATGCGGCTGGCGGAGGTCGCGAGGGAGTGCTCCGTTCCAACCTATCACGTGGAAACGGAAGCGGATCTGGACAGGCTGGAACTGGCGCATTATTCCTGCGTGGGGGTGTCGGCGGGAGCTTCAACGCCGAACTGGATCATCTGGAACGTGGTCCGTTTCCTCGAATCCATCCAGCCGAAGCATGCCGGCGTTCAGTTCAAGGTGAAGCGCTTCATGGAGCAACTCTCATACGCCAACATCTATGTGGCCCTCGCGGCGGCATGTCTTCCGCCCATTGCCGAAGCGCTGGCGGGATTCCGATGCACCTTTTCGGACAGCGTCGTTGCCGCCTGCTACGCCTTCGCCATGCACTCGCTCAATATCTACCTGGACCGCGACGCAATACGTCTCAACGACCCCAGCCGAGCCGCTTTTTACCAGCGGTGGAGACCCGCTTTCACTGGAATGGGCATCCTGGCCATGGCCGTTTCCCTCTGGTTGGCCTTCAAAACGGGGATACTGGTCTTCCTGGTGATGGCGGCTCTGGTTGTGCTCGGCCTTCTTTACACCGTCCCGCTGATAGTCCCGGCCTCGCTGCAGATGCTGAACCTGAAAATCAAGGACATCCCGACGTCCAAGACGTTCTCGGTGCCCGTCGCATGGACCTGCGCGAGCGTGCTCGTGCCGCGTCTCTCCGAAGGGAACGGCCACTTCGGCGCGGCCATCTATGCCTTCTGGACAGTTTTTCTCCTGGTGCTCATCCGGACCATTCTTCTCGACCTCCTGGCCGTACAGGGCGACCGTCTCGGGGGGAAGGAAACCCTCGTGGTCTCGGTCGGGGAAACGAAAACCGTCCGTTTCGCCGTGGGGATACTCCTGTTGTTCGTTTGTTCCCTGGTGGCAGGTCCCGCCACCGGCCTCAGCGGAACCTTTGCGCCGCTCCTTTTGCCCGCGGCCATCATTTACAGCTGGCATCTCGGCGTTTGCGTTCGAAAGCACTTCAAAGAAAGCCCCACTTTCGAAGCGTCCATCGAGTTCGTACTCATAGGGTCCGGCTTTCTCGCACTGCTCTGGAATTCCATCTCGGCGGGGTGATCTGTCGGTGTTCCCGGTTTGGCGCGCACGGCTGACCCGAAGCAGGAGCCTTCCATGGAAACGACGGATCGAGGAAGATGGTCCGCCCATTGAATTCATTGAGATTGCGCCAACGGAATCGAACGGCGGACCCCATACGGGGGAGCGGAAAACAACCGGCCCCCCTTCCATACGCGCGCCCGCCCCGCTTCGGGATTGCTCCCTCATGGTGAGCGTCGTCATTCCGACCTACAATCGCTCGGCGTTTCTGAAGGAAGCGGTTGCGTCCGTGCTGGCGCAAACCGCCGGGGCAGACGAAGTGATCGTCGTGGACGACGGCTCGACAGACGAAACGCCCTCGGTTCTCGAGGAGTTCGGGTCCGCCGTGCGCTGCCTCCGCCGTGAGAACTCGGGAGTGAGCGCCGCGCGAAACGCCGGAATCGAGGCAGCCCGCGGCGAATGGCTTGCCTTCCTCGACTCCGACGACCTGTGGCGTCCTCGAAAGCTCGAAGTTCAACTCGCCTACCTGTCGGCCAGACCGGACATCAAGATCTGCCAGGTGGAGGAAATATGGGTAAGAAACGGAAAGAGACTGAACCCCAGGAAATACCACGAGAAACCATCGGGTTTCTGCTTTCCCCTGCTGCTGGAAAGATGCCTCGTGAGTCCTTCCGCGGTCATCATCCACCGGGACCTGTTCGAGGAGGTCGGGCTTTTCGATGAAACGCTCCCGGCCTGCGAAGACTACGATCTGTGGCTCCGCATCGGGAGCCGGTACGCCTTGGGCCTCGTGGAAGAACCGCTCGTCGTGAAGAGGGGGGGCCACCCGGACCAGCTTTCCTCCTCCATCCCCGCCCTCGACCAATACCGCATCCGGGCGCTCGAAAAACTCCTGAGAAGCGGCCGGATCGGGCCGGATCAGCAACTGCTCGCCTTGCGGGAACTCGACCGCAAATGCGCCATCTACGCGGACGGGTGCGCCAGGAGGGGCAGGCACGACATTGCGGAGTCGATTCGGGCCATCCCCCTAACGGTCTCACGGGATCTGGGGATTCCGCGGCCCGTGGAGGGAGGCCCAAAGGGCTGTGAGCCCGAATGATGCGCAAGAGAGTGGAGGATCGTGCTCAATATCAACTGACTCTTTGATACCACTCACTCCGCGCGCCGACGGCTGCCCGGAGCCGCCTTGCCGGCCATCTCCTTCAGGATGGCTACGGTCTCCGCAGCCGCTTCCCGGGGCGGCAAAGCCGTATCCGCAATACCCGACACAACCCTCGTGATGTCGTGATCGACCGTCTTTCTCGCCCACTTCTTGGCCTTCGGCGAGGTTATGTAGACGGAAAAGGTATGGTGCATGGTTCCCGGCCTTTCGCCGATGACGTGAAGGATGGTTCTCATCTCCTTGGAATCCGGGTTCCCGAAAAGGATCTCTCCGATTTCATACCCGGCCCGAACCCTGCCGCTGGTGACCACGATGTTCTTTTCACCCACGACGCCGCCTTCTTCCCGGATCAGCCTGCGCACTTCATCCAGGTAGGGCGCGAGGTGTCCTTCATCCATGATGGCTTTGGCGTTGAGGCCGTCGGAGATCACGATCTGGACGTTCGGCGGCTTGCCCTGCCAGGAATCCCGCAGACTCTCGAGCGCCTCGACGGCCTCGGGGCTCAACTTCTCCCCGGTCTCGGGATGAGCGATGTAATCCTCCCGGTTCCCGGACGTAGTGGCGATGGGCAGCGCGTTGGGTATCGTTCCGATGAACTCGGGCGTGAACTCCGCACGGAGCGATACTTTGGCATCCTTATAATAGGAGGAAACCTTTTCCGCGAGTTGAGGATTGAGATCCCAAAGATTCTTACCATGGCCCACGGCGAGATCCACGCCCCTCGCCTCGACTTCCCGGATCTGCTGCGCTCCTTCGGCATAGATCTCTTCTTTCGTGCGTTTATCGCCCTTCGCCAGCCGATACTGGTAGTAGACCCACACCGGATCGCCAAAGTGTTCGGTGTACCGGTTGTTGTCGTCCACAATTCCGATGCGCTTATAAAACGCCCACATGGCGTCGTTCACCTTGAAGCCGAATTTGTCCCTGATGCGGACATGGTCTTGAAACGCCGTCGTCAGGTAGCTCAGCATGGGGTCGTTTTTGGTCGGCAGAGCCATCAAGTAGCCGGGATTGGCCGGCATGATCCGGTCCTGGCACCAGTCGAGGTCATCCAGGGTGATTTCCATGTGCAGGGTCGAGCAGACATCCAGCCCGGCGACGAGTCCATGGAGCTTGCCCATGGCAATGTCTTCGAGGGTGCATCGGACCAGTTGCTCCCGGGTCTTGAAGACCTCCGGGCCGATGAAACCCGCCACGTCGTTGAAGTGTACCCAGGCCCCCTTCGGTTGCGCCTTCTCCAGTTCCTGCTTGACCGCCCTGCTAAAGCCGTACTTGCGGGATTCGAGCACCACCATGTCGACGCCGCTCGCTCCGCCGTTGGTGAAATCGGCCCCCTGCCCGGTCTCGAAGTAGAATCCGTATCGATCTCCCGTTCTTGATTTTGCATAGTTCATTATTTTCTCAACAGAGATGTCGAACGTCTTATTGACGTCGTCCGTCCCGGCAAGGCTTTGGAACACGATCGCCACCGAACCCGGATACTTCTTGTTCACCGCGGCCTGGACGTCGATGTGGGAAAGAACGCACCAGGGGATGACGTCCTGGAGGTTGAAAGTCTCGACGACGTCCTTCAACGCCTTTTCAACATTGGCAACGCTCTCCACCTGGCTGTCCACGGGGTTTGTGCCAATCACGACGTCGCCGACGGCATAGGAAAAGCCGTCGAACACCTCCCATATGATGTCGTTGGGATTGTCGGTGGGTGAATTGGGCTGTATGCGTGCGCCAAGATAGCCCTTCGCGCCGATGTTGGTCCCCGGCAGAGGATTGAATATTTTCTGATTGACCGCAATCAGTTCTTCATTGCTCATCAGTTTGGGGATGCACCCGATCGTTTCGCTCGACAGGCCATACATGATTCCCTTTATTTCGTCTTCGGAGGACGTCAGGAGAAAATCCTTCAGACGGCCCATCGTCCAATCTGCGATCTTCTCGTACTGAGACCGGTCGGTGGTCTCCCAGATCAATTTCTGCAAGCCGTCTCCGAGGAGCGGATGATCGAAAAGATCCCTGATCCTTGTGTTCGCAAGGAGAAGGCGTGCGTTTTGCCGGTCCTTTTCGCTATCGGCCGCGACGCCGATGGTCGCATCGCCTTCCTTGAATTCGTTGGCGGCGCCGATCAACTGCCGGTAGAGCGCCTGATCGAAGCTCCCTTTCACGCGGGTCACGTACCCGAAGATGTCCTCACCGGGCTTTACGTCTCCAATCGAGACTGCCATGCACGATGCGCCCGTGACGCACGTGGCCCCGAACCAAACCACGGCTATTGAAATGAGTCCCAGCAAGAGATGTGCGTTCATTTCAGAGTCTCCTTCCGGATTGTATGGTTAAGGAATGGATGTTTCTCAAGCCTCGTTTTGCCGGTAGAAGCGGATGTACGCCGGGCAGCATCCTTAGAATCGGCCACCCCCGCAAGCGCTCGCGGGTTCCCGGGCCGCGCGCCCTATTCGTTTTTTTCCTCGCGGCGGCGCCCCCGGAAGAGGATTCGTATGGGACTCTTGTCCAACCCGAAAGCCTCCCGGAACTGGTTCAGCAGGAAACGTTCGTAGGAAAAGTGGATCGCCTCGGGGTAGTTGCAGAAGAGAACGAAGGTGGGGGGGCGCACGGAGGCCTGAGTGGCATAGTAGAACTTGAGCCTGCGGCGTCCGACCTGCGGCGGCTCGTGCTTTTGAAGAGTCTGTTCGAGGGCGCGGTTGACGATGCCCGTCGTGATGCGCTGGTTGTACTGCTGGAAGACTTCCCGCACGGTGGGGACGATCTTTGAAACCCGCAGACCGGTCTCCGCCGAGAAAGTGAGGAGGGGCGCGAAGGGGAGAAATCGAAAGCGGTCACGAACGTCCCTCAGAAACTGCCTCGTTCGCTTGGGATCGCTTTCCATGGTGTCCCACTTGTTGATACCGATGATGCAGCCCCTGAAGCGCTCCTGAATGTACCCGGCGACGTGGAGATCCTGGTCGGTCACCCCTTCCCCGGCGTCCACCATGACGATGGCCACATGGCTTTTCTCGATGCTCTGGAGCGCCTTGATGATGCTCAGCTTTTCGAGCTTCAGCCTGGTTTTCCCCTTCCGGCGGATTCCCGCCGTGTCGATGAGGACGTACCGCTGGCCGCGCAGCTCGAAGGGGGAATCCACCGCGTCCCGGGTGGTGCCCGGAATGGGGCTGACCATGACCCTCGGGGCGCCGAGGATCTGGTTCACCAGGGTGGATTTACCGACGTTGGGACGCCCGACGACGGCGACGCGAATCTCCCCCGGGTCTTCGGCCTCGCAGGCATCCTCGGGCGGCGCGGGGATCTCCCTCGTCAAATGGTCCAGCAGGGAGTCTATCCCGTATCCGTGGGCGGCGCTTACGGGATACAGGCGCTCGACCCCCAGTTCGTAAAACTCCGCCGTATGGCGCCGCTGTTCGGAGCCGTCGATCTTGTTGACCACGAAAAATACGGGCTTCGAGGTGCGGCGGAGGAGGTCGGTCAGCTCGGAATCCTCCGGATGCAAACCGGTCTTCGCGTCCGCCACGAAGAGTATGATGTCCGCCTCGTCGAGGGCCAGAAGGATCTGTTCCTTCGCCTGCTCTTCCAGGGGCGTTTCTCCTGCGGCGATGAAACCCGCCGTATCCACCAGGGTGAAGGATTTCCCTTCCCGGTTCACCTGAGCGTAGTTACGGTCGCGTGTCACGCCGGGAAAATCGTCCACGATAGCGTTGCGCGCTCCGGCGATTCTATTGAACAGCGTGGATTTCCCCACATTCGGTCTGCCAACTATGGCCACGATAGGCATGTACGTTCTTATCCCGTCTTGTCGATATTCCGTGAAAATACCTGAATAGTTCATTAATTACATAGTCTTATGATTGCCGCCCGCCGGAGGACTCATCTCTTCGTCCCCACGATCGAGCTCGCGGCGTCTGCCGGAGGCTCTTTGGATAGCGACGCCGCACGCACCGTTTCCATGGTCCCGCCGGGGCCATGAGGGGCAATCGCCAATCCGAGGGCTACCGTATCACACTGCCCCCATCCTGGCGATAAGGTTATGCGGTTGGATGCAAATGGTCAAGGCCGCCCTGCGCCCGGAAGCCGGATTTTCGACGGATCCAAGCCGCCGCGCGGAGCGAAGCGGCGTTCAAAGAACCATTGGAGAATCTCGATCCCCGCTTGCCGACGACACCGGTGGAACGACTTCGCCGGGAGACACTGTAGAAAAGAAGAGATTCCGGAAGACTTTTCAGATATAATGAGTCAGATAGGCCAACCATCGGATTTGCGACGACTTCTGCATTTGGTGAACCCCATGACTGAGCGAGAGTGAGGGGGATATGTTTGACACCGGCAGCCTGCTTGGACGGCAGATTCATCAATTCAGAGTGGATCAGTTCATCGCCAGGGGAGCGATGGGCATGGTTTTCAAAGCCCACGACACGGTCCTCTCCAGGACCGTCGCGCTCAAGGTGATCCCGAAGACCATCGATGACGGCATGACGGAAGGGGATATTTTTTCCCGCGAGGAAGCCCGAAAGCGGCTCATCCAGGAAGCCAAAGCCGCCGGGAGGCTCGCCCACCCCAATATCGTCACGATCCATTCCTATGGAGAAACCGACGACCTCCAGTACATCTGCATGGAATACGTGAGCGGCAAAACCCTCGCCCAGCTTTTGAAAGAAAAGACGACCCTGACGGAGAGCGAGGCCCTCCCGATTTTCGAACAGATCCTTTTAGCCCTTGAAGCGGCCAACGAGGAAGACATCATCCACCGGGACATCAAGCCCGCCAACATCATGATCACCGCCGACAACCGGGTCAAGGTGATGGACTTCGGCATCGCCAAACTCCCGACGCTCTCCATGACCGTCACGGGAATGATCCTGGGGACGCCTTACTACATGTCTCCCGAGCAGATTTCGGGAAAAAAGGTCGACATCCGCTCCGATATCTTTTCCGCCGGAGCCGTTTTTTACCAGATACTGACCGGGGAAAGGCCCTTTGACGGCGACACCACGGCCACCATAACCTATAAGATCACGCTCGTTGAGCCGGTTCCACCCAATGTGCTGAACTCGAACGTGTCCATGCCCATGGCGCGCATCATATTGAGGGCGCTCAACAAGGACACGGCCCGGCGGTATCGCACGCCGGCCGAAATGCTGGAAGACGTCCGCAACCTCAGCCGGGAGAGCATGCCGGAGGAGAGCACCGGGACCAGGATCGATACCGGCGCCCGCATGCTCAAAAAGACGGTCATCGAAGCAAAGCCGGAAGAGGAAGGGCCTCCCGTCAAACCCGTTCCGCCCCCTCCGATTCCCGGTCCGCCCCCCTCCGAGAAGCCGCCGGCGCCCGCAGATCGGGTCGAGACGCCGCTGCCCGCCGTTAGAGAGGTCGAGACGGGCAAGGCCAGCCGCGAGCGAGGCGTTCGCGCGGGCAAAACGGAACGCCCCGCTTCCGAGAAACGGGGCGAAATGGAAAAAGGGGGGAAGCGGTCGAAGTCGCCCATCGCGATCGTTCTGCTGGCGGTCCTCGTCATAGGCGCCTCACTGCTGCTCGCGCGCATGATGACTCCGCGGACCCCGGTCGACGGCTCTCCACCCGCGTCGGTTGCGCCGAAAGCAACCGTGGCCCCGCCGGCGACCTTACCGCCTTCGGCAACGGTTCCACCTCCCGTGCAGGTTCCTGCGGCGTCCCCGCCTTCTCCGGAGGCGAGCGTTTTTCCCGGCCAGCCGACGACCGTCGAAGACCAGACGAGGGACTCCCTCAATTCTCTGGTTTTGGAAGCGGGGCGGCAGTTCGTGGCCAACCCGTTCGAGGCTCAGAGGCTCCTGGAGCAGGCTCTTTCTCTTGAACCCGACAACTACGACTGCCTGGTGATGCTCGCCCGCCTGTTGACTTTCCGGAAAAACTACTCGGCTGCCATCGGGTATTACCGGAAAGCTCTCGGCTTGAACGGGAAGGCCTATGAACTCCACTACGAACTGGGCTGCCTGTACTCAAGCCAGGGAAATTACGACGCGGCGATCCCCGAGCTCGAATCGTCCCTTGCCCTGGGACCGCCCAACAGGGACGACGTCCTTGCAAACCTCGGGTTTTGCTACAAACAAAAGAACGATCCCGTGAAGGCTCAACAACTCTTCAAACAGGCTCTGGAAATCAACCCGGACAACCAGGCCGCCAGGGCGTTCATGCAAAGCACTCTCCAGAGTTCTCCACCGGCGTCCAAAAAATCATTGAAGCCGCCCGCTCAACCCACCCGGCTTGCTCCGCCTTCTCCACCGGCCCCGCCCGCTCCTCCTGCCCCGCCCGCTCCTCCTGCCCCGCCCGCCACATTGAGCAAGGTGGAAGGGACTTACAGAGTGGAAGGGTCCAATCCCAACGGCACGAAATATCGCGGCACGGCATCCCTCAGACGGAGCGGCTCCAGGTACACCATGACATGGAGCATCGCGGGCCAGAGTTATTCCGGGAACGGGGAGATGTCCGGCAAGAACCTCACCATCAACTGGAAAGATTCGGGCGGCAATGGAGGGGTGGTTTTCTACACTCTCATGAATAGCGGAGTGCTGAAAGGGACCTGGGCGAACGGCAAAGGGTCTGAAACCCTGACGCCTCTCAAATGACCGGCGCCTGATGTTTCCGGGCGAAAGCTATCGCCTTTGAGGGCTTATGCCAACCGTTTTGAGATCCCGACCGTACCGGTTATATTTTTACAGCCACGAACCGAACGAACCGCCACATATCCATATTGATCATGGCGAGCAATCATCCAAGTTCTGGCTCAAGCCCGTTACCCTTGCCCGAAACCTGGGCTTCAGCCCGAAAGAACTTCGCGACTTGGAAAAGATCGTCTTTGAGAACGAACAGCGTCTTTTGGAGGCATGGCATGAGTACTTCGGAGATTAGACCCGGTGAGCGGGTCAAAGACGTGCATTTCGCTGAAGATACCTTGAGCGTTGATATGGTTGACGGGCGGACGATCACCGTACCATTGGCCTGGTATCCCCGTTTGTTGCACGCCACAATGCAGCAACGTCAAAATTGGAGAATTTGTGGTGGCGGCTTCGGCATTCATTGGCCCGACATCGACGAAGATATAAGCACCGAAGGCCTGCTTAGAGGGGCGCCGGCGCCTCGCGGAACCATGTCAAACGTCGCATGAAACTGTTGGGGAGCCACCTGAATCAGGGTTCCCACTCCCTGCGGGAGAGGGCTTGGATGAGGGAAGGTCGGCTCCGGAAGCCCCATCACCACGACCCGCTCCGGATGCTCTCTGATGCATTCCGGGCATCTGCCGTGCGGGTCTTGGAACGCATCCATGGAGGTCGGACCAGATGAAGCTGGCGCCCAGGCTCACTCTGCTCTTTCTTTTGATCGCCATCATACCCCTCATCATCGTGGGGGCGGCCGTCTACGAGAATAGCCGCCAAACCATAGTACGGCAGACCACGAACCACCTCATCTCGATCAACACCCTCAAGGAAGCCGAACTCAACCGCTGGATCGAAGACGGCAAAAACGCATTGGAGCTTTTGGCCCGCCGTCCGTACTTCAAAGATAGTTTTGCCGATGTCCTGCGGGCGCATGCCCCTGGCGGCCGGGAGCACGGGAAGGCGCAAGAGCAGATTGTCGAAGATCACTTATCCCCTTACGTGGGAACCGGGAATTTCCTCGAGATTTTCATCCTGCGTCCCGAAGATGGACGGATCCTGATCGCCACCGACCCTGCCCGGGAAGGCAAATACCAGGAAGATCAGTCCTATTTCGTCGAGGGCAGGAAGGGGACTTACATACAGAACGTCACCTATTCGCAATCGCTGGACCAACCGGTCATGGTCATCGCTGCGCCAATAAAAGACCGGCAGGACAGGCTGATCGCCGTGCTCGCCGGCCGGTCCGACCTGGGCGAGTTGACAAGAATCATGGAGCAGGGCAGGAGCTTCAGCCAGACAGAAGACACCTACCTGGTGAACCGCTTCAACTTCTTCGTAACCGAGCCGCGCTTCGGAAAGAACTTCGCCCTGAAGAAAACCGTCCGGACCAGGGCCGTCAATGAAGCCCTGAAGGGCAACAGCGGCGTCGGGCTCTACAACGATTACCGCGAGATTCCGGTCCTCGGGGCCTACAAATGGCTTGCGAATCGTGAATTGTGCCTTATTACCGAAATAGATCAGAGCGAGGCTTTTGCCCCCGTTGTCCGTATGGGATGGATAGTGACCGCCGTTCTTTTGACCGTGGCTTGCGCGGCGGCCCTGGCAACCTTTTTCTTCGCCCGCACGATCACCCGGCCCGTGGGACGATTGGTGCAAGGCGCCGGAGAAATCGGGCGAGGCAGGCTCGACTACCGGGCCGGCGCCTCGGCGGACGATGAAATCGGAGAGCTTTCCCGAGCTTTTGACCGCATGGCCACACAGCTCGACGCCACTACCGTCTCGAGGGACGAACTGGCCCGAGAAAAGGATTTCTCCGATTCCGTCATCAACTGCCTTCCGGGGGTGTTCTACCTTTTCGATGAGAAGGGACGTTTGATACGCTGGAACACGAACTTCGAACGGGTCACGGAGTACTCGGCCGACGAGGTATCGAGAATGACTTTTCTCGATTTCATTTCCCCCGAGCAGCAAGACCTCGTGGCCGAAAAAATCGAGCAGGCGTTCCTCCGGGGCGAAGCATCGGTGGAAGCCGGCTTTCTGACCAAAAGCGGCCGGAGCGTTCCCTTCTTCATGACCGGGGTGCGCGTCGGAGTAGGCGATAAGCGACTGGCGGCCGGAGTGGGCATCGATATTGCCGAGCGCAAGCGGGCGGAGGAGGCGCTTGGGCGGCTCAACGAAGACCTCCTCCGCTCCAACAAAGATCTGGAGGAGTTCGCCTACGTGGCTTCCCACGACCTGCAGGAACCCTTGAGGATGGTCGCGAGTTACACGCAACTCCTGGCGGAACGCTACAAGGGGCAGCTCGACGAAAAGGCCATGAAGTACATCGCTTACGCCGTGGAAGGGGCAGTCCGCATGCAGCAGTTGATCAACGGCCTGCTGACCTATTCGAGAATGGGCGCCCGCGGCAGACCGGTTGAAACTGTCGATTCCCACGCCCTGCTGGGGGAGGCCATTCGAAACCTGGGCGCCGCCATCGATGAAAGCCATGCGATCATCACTGCCGAAGAGCTCCCCGCCGTGTCCGCAGACCCGACGCAGCTCGTGCATCTGTTTCAGAACCTGCTCTCGAACGCCGTTAAATTCAGAAGCGAGGAGTACCCGCGAGTCCATGTTTCGGCGCATGACGCGGGGAAAGAATGGATTTTCTCCGTCAAAGACAACGGCATAGGCATCGACCGACAGTATTCGGACCGGATTTTTCTCATTTTCCAGCGGTTGCACACGCGAACGGAATACCCCGGCACCGGCATCGGTCTGGCTTTGTGCAAGCGGATCGTGGAACGCCACGGCGGCAGGATATGGTTCGAGTCCGAGCCCGGAAAAGGATCGAGCTTTTTTTTCTCGTTGCCCAAGTAGTTTCCATCTGGAGCGCCCCCGTCATGGAGCCGATCGGCGGCTTTCCCCGCAGGTGGCAAGGCAAGAATCGAATACAGGAGGTAGAGAACGATGTGCGCTGCATACGTAACGCCCGTGGAGATTCTGCTGGTGGAGGACAATCTCGGAGACGCGGACCTGGCCCGGGAAGCCATGGAGGATAGCAAGATACGGAACAACCTTCACGTCGTTTGCGACGGCGAGGAGGCGATGGCTTTCGTCCGCCGGAGCGGGAAGTACGAAGCGGCCCGCCGGCCGGATTTGATCTTGCTGGACCTGAATCTGCCCCGGAAGAGCGGCCGCGAGGTCCTGGCCGAGATCAAAGCGGATGAGGATCTGAAAAGCATCCCGGTGGTTGTCCTGACGGCATCGAAGGATGAAGAAGACGTCCTGAAAAGCTACAATCTTCACGCCAACTGCTACATCACCAAGCCCATTGACCTGCACCAGTTCATTCGCGTAGTGAAGGCCATCGAGGATTTCTGGCTGACCATCGTCAGGTTGCCGCCCACCGGAGTCAAGTGATGGAAGAAGATCTGACCGTGCTGGTGGTTGAGGACAATCCCGCCGAAGTGGACCTCATTCAGGAAGGACTGCCCGAGGCGGGGCACGTCCAGTTCAAGATCGAGTCCGCAGCCCGGCTCTCCCAGGCGCTCGCCAGGCTGAGTGGCGGTGGCATCGACGCCGTATTGCTCGACCTGGGGCTGCCCGACAGCCAGGGGCTCGACACCCTGCGCGCCGTGGCGGGCGCGGCTCCTCATGTACCCACGGTCGTGCTCACCGGGCAAGATGACGAGAAGACGGGCCAGGCCGCCGTGCGGGAAGGCGCCCAGGATTACCTGGTCAAGGGGACGACGCCCCGCCAGATGCTCTGGAGGGTCCTCCGCTTCGCGGTGGAGCGCCACCGGGCAAAGGAAAACCTGAGGCAATCGGAGGAGAAGTACCGCGCTCTTTTTGAACACATGGCCCAGGGAGTCTTCTATAAGGGGGCTGACGGGGTGACCGTCGACGCCAATCCGGCCGTTCTGAAAATGTTCGGGTTGAACCGCGAGGAGATCCTGGGAAGAATCTCTTCCGACCCGGCCTGGGACATCGTGCGCGAGGATGGCTCCCCCCTCCCCTGTGCGGAGCGCCCTTCAACGGTGGCGCTAAGGACCGGAAAGCCGGTGAAAGACGTGGTTGCCGGCGTGTTCAATCCTCAAACGAAAAGCTACGCGTGGCTGTTGATCGACGCCATACCGCAGTTTCGTCGAGGCGAGACGGTTTGCAGCGGGGTCTTCGTGACGCTCTACGACATCACGACGCGCAAGCAGGCGGAGGAAGCTCTCAAACAAGCCGAAAGGAAATACCGGAGCATCTTCGACAACGCGGTGGAAGGAATCTACCAGTCCACTCCCGAAGGGGAGTATCTCAGCGTCAATCCAGCCCTCGCCAGAATGTGCGGCTTTGAAAACCCGGATGAAATGGCGGCTTCCATCGCCGATATCAAGACTCAGCTTTATGTTGATCCCGAGGACCGCACCAGGATCGAGGCCTTGTACGAGACGGTTGGCGTGGTCAAAAACTTTGAGACGCGGTTCCGGCGGACCGATGGCCGGATGATTTGGGTTTCAATCAACGGCAGAGCGGTTCGGGATGAATGCGGGAAGACGCTCTGCTACGAAGGAACGATCGAGGATATCACCGAGCGGAAACAGGCGGAAGAAGCGCAGGACCTTGCCGAAGCCCAATTGAGACAGGCCCAGAAAATGGAGGCGCTGGGCACGCTGGCAGGGGGAATCGCCCACGATTTCAACAACATTCTCGGGATCATCTCAGGTTACACGGAAATAGCCCAATGGGAGGCGGGTGAAGGAAGCCCGCTCAATCCAAACCTCAATGAGGTGCTCAAGGCGGTCCACCGGGCAAAAGACTTGGTGCAGCAGATCCTCGCTTTCGCCCGCCGGGGAGAACAGGAGAGAAAGCCCGTGCCCATCGGGCTGATCGTGAAGGAGGCGATGAAGATGCTCCGCGCTTCCCTGCCATCAAGCATTGAGATCAAGCTGAACGTTCGTTCCAAAGCAGCCGTCATGGGAGATCCGACGCAGATTCACCAGGTGCTGATGAACCTTTGCACGAATGCCGGCCACGCCATGCGCGACAAGGGAGGGGTGTTGGAGGCGAGTCTCACCGACGTCCGCATCGAGACCGAATACTGTTTCCTCCATTCACGCCTGGAGCCCGGTCCTTATGTGAAGCTTACCGTTGAGGACACGGGCCATGGGATGGATCCGGCCATTTTGGATCGCATCTTCGATCCCTTTTTCACGACCAAGGAGCATGGCGTTGGAACGGGGTTGGGACTGGCCGTCGTTCATGGAATTGTGAAAAGTCACGGGGGCGCCATTGAAGTGGAAAGCGTGCCCGGCAAGGGAACCAAGTTCCATGTTTTTTTCCCCGCATTGGAGGCCGGCCCGGTATTGGAGACCGCGGCGCCCGCTCCCGCTCATCGCGGGTGCGAACGGATTCTTATCGTGGATGATGAACCGGCTCTGACCGAGGCCATGAAACAAACGCTGGGGCGATTGGGCTACGAGGTCGACGGCCGGACAAACAGCACCGAAGCGTTGGAGACCTTTCGCTTGCGGTTGACTGAAAGACCTTTCGATCTGGTGATCACGGACATGACCATGCCCCATTTAACCGGTGTGGATCTTGCCAGGGAGCTTCTCAGGCTCCAACCGAACCTTCCCATTGTTCTATGCACCGGTTTCAGCGAGAAGATGGACGCTGAAAAGACGAGAAGCCTCGGAATCCGAAGGTTCCTCATGAAACCGGTGATCTTCGGGGAGCTTGCCGAGTTGGTCCGGAAGGTGCTGGATGAAAGATCGACATGAATCGGGAAGCGGGCAACCGCAAAAAAGTGTAAAATCCATTCAAACTCTGCGTGCTCTGCGGTAAACTGCCACGGCAAGCGAGAAAGCAAAACGGGGCGTCGCACAGAACATGAAACCGCACAATTCGGAAGGAACACAGAGAATGGTGGAAAAGAGAGGCAAGAGGCCGGCAGCAGACCCATCCGCCTGGATTGAAAGCCTCATCCTGGACTTTTGCCGGAACTCTCCCGAGAATTCGATGATGAAAGAAGAGAGCGAGCCGGCCCTGGGGGCGCCTCTGGTGGGCTTTTCGAACGGAGACGACCCCCTCTACCGGAGAATCAAAGATCTCATCGGCGCTTTTTACCTCACCCCCGGCGAAGTTTTTCAAAGAGCGTTCCCAGGCGCCGATCCAACGCCCGGCGAGATCACGGTCATCAGTTGGATACTGCCTCAGACGGAGGCGACAAAGCGCGACCAGAGGAGGGAAACCGCTTACCCTTCGGAACGGTGGGCCAGGGCGCGGCTTTTCGGAGAGGCGTTCAACGCCAGGCTTCGGAAACACGTCGCCGATACCCTCACGGCCGCCGGAATCGACGTCGTCTCACCTGTGGATTCCCCGTTCTGGTCCATGGGAACGTCCGAGCGTTACGGCATTGCGTCGAACTGGTCCGAGAGGCATGCAGCGCACGTCTCGGGGCTCGGAACCTTCGGACTCTGCGACGGTTTGATCACTCCGGTCGGCAAAGCCGTTCGATGCGGGTCCGCAGTCGCCCGAATCTCGGTCCAGCCAACGGCGAGGCCTTACAGGGACCACCGCGAGTATTGCCTCCATTTCTCTCACGGCAAGTGCGGGAAATGCATCGAAAGATGCCCTGCGGGCGCGATCACCACGCTGGGCCATGATAAGGCCAGGTGCAGGAAATACCTCTACGAGGTCGCTCTCGTCCACGTCCGGGACCGCTTCGGCCTGGATACCTACCCCTGTGGATTGTGCCAGGCGGCCGTTCCGTGCGAATCGAGGATACCGGCGGCCGGGAAGCGATGAGGAGAAGCAGGCATGAAATGCATCACATTTGACAGGTATATCGAGGCATTCCGAGTCCTTGAGAAGTATTCGGAAGAATATCCGTTCATGCTCCGCCATTTCCTCGACGTATCGCAGAAAATGTATCCGGCAGGTTTTTCTCTCCTCGACATCGGCGCCGGTACTGGAAATTTTGCCCGGTCGATCCTCGATCAATGCAGGGTGCCGGTCCTTTCCTATACCGCTATAGAACCATCCGGCGATCATGTCGCACAATTGCGGGAAAACCTGCGCAACATCCGCGTGACACATGAGATCGTCCCGGACTATTTCACGCCCCGTACAAATTTCAGGAAAAAATTCGACCTCATTCTCCTGTCTCATAGCACCTACTGTTTTTTGCCGGACCCCGAGCCGTATCTCCTCAATGCGCTGAAGCTCCTGAACGATGAGGGACGAGCAGTCATCTACCATGGCTGCCCTTCGAATTTTTGTTATTTCCTCAACCTCCTCTACAAAGACGTCCTTCCCACGGTAAGGATCACGGATCCGACCTTCACCAGCTGGAACGTCAGGAATATTCTTGAGAGAAATGCGATCCCCCATGAGGTCTCATACCTTCCCGGCTATTTGCGTGCCGGTGAGATCTTCCGGCCGGAAAATTCGGCCCTGCTGCATGAACTGATCACGTTCTCTCTCATGGTGGAAGCCGAATCCATGGAACCTGAAATGCTGAAGCGGACCGAAGAGATTGTACAAGAGATTGCCTATCCCTCAAAGGAAGGGCCCCTGCTGAATCTCGGAGTCGATGCGATAATCACTGGTCCGTGTTCTTAACTTGGAAAATATCCTGATAGATATCAATCTCTCTATCTCTCCGTATACGTTGTTGAGCAGGGACCACTTCCTCAATGAAGAACGGTCGCCAGGCCGGGTTCATAGCGTACTTCGCGATCCGGTGCTTCAGTTGCGTTCTTGCAACGCCCTGGTCTCCATCATAGTTTATCCTCTCGGTGGATCACAGCCATCGTGCCCTGGTTATAAAGGTTTCGAGCGAAACACTCTATTGCGATATCAGCACCCGTAACCATATGCATGAACATACTTTTATTGCCAACAGCAATGCTCTTTCCCGCAAATCCGCTTGCGAATGTTCCTTGAGGAATAGATGTAAAGAATCCTGAAAAAGGATAATCCTTTGTTGAATCAAGTTCATCAAAGTATTTGTACCCCGTTGGATAATCATAAAAACGGTGTTCCCCTGTGCTGACGGTCAGGTACTGTCCATCTCCGGGTTCGTAATAAAACCATTCCTTTCCGTTTCGACACGGTACATGGGACAAAGGAAACTCCTCCAGTCCTACGCCCTCCATGACTATCAAAGCGATCTTATGTTTTGCCAGGTCCCGCTCGATAATGCCCCTGATATCGGTGATAGCCTCAACGACTCTGCCGGGGGCGTGCACAGGAACGGCGAAGTTGAGAGCGGGTATCATCACCGGCACCTTCATGGCGCCACTTATCGTTCTAAAAGCATAGCCCTCACGGGCAAGCATAAGGTATTCGGGTACCCGCAAGGATTGCTCGGATGTTCCCCCGAAAAGCCCGCAAACGGCATCCCGAGGAATGATCCTCTCGATCCGTGGGTGTTCGTTCAGGAACTTTAGATCATCCGGCCCTGGCCCATAGAGCCCCGCATAGCGCGCGGACCAGTGTGTAGAGATGGCAAGACCGTCTATTTCAGTTACATCGATGATGCCTTGAAGCGGGGTCATGTTTCCCGTACCCATCACTATGCCGGTAAAACCCGAGGCATCGATGAAACGTTCCGCCTCCAGGAAAGCCTCCGAGAGGATCTCCGCCCGCTGCTTTTTTGTCATGGCATTATATCGGCCCGAGAAGTATTGGGCTGCGTACGTGAGGAAAACAAAGCGCGGCCGATAACCCTCCATAAGGTCCAGGGCCGTATCGGTAACCCACCGGTTGCTTGCCCGGTCCATGTCGCCCGGATAAGGGTGTCTTTGCAGCACGCCTTTCACCGTGTCGACGAGCGGTCCGGTTGACTCCACCTTCTCGCCGGTCCGCAGGTCCAATACGGTCTGCCATTCCCGTGCGTCAAGAACGGTGATGCTCATGAGTGTGCCTCCTCCGTGTTCCTCTGCGCCTCATCGATCATAAGCCTGATCTCCTGGTGGCAACGAGGACAACTCTTTCCTTCACATAGAAACCTGTTCAGCCTGTCACCCCCGCAGCCCAGGCTGAAGCGCTCGATAACAACCGACCCGCAAGCGGGGCAACGGGTATTCACCCATTCGGAACCGACGAAATTGTGGAAGTATACGTAGGGGAGCCTCATCCGTACAAACCGCAAGGCTGCATCGATAGCGCGGATATTCGGGTATTCCGCGCCCTTCATCTCATCTTCGGGAAGGAGACGAAACACGTGCCAGGGGATTTCGGCGTCTACACTCTCCAGAAAATCCGCGATTGCGTCGATCTCGTTGTCGTTTGTCCCCTGGATGACCGGCGTTGTCACCTCCACATGGCGGTCTTGCGCCAGCCGGCGGATATTGCGCAGCACGGGGCTGGAAGAGTCAATGCCGATATATCTTTTGTTGAAATCGGCGGAAAGCCCCTTCAAGCTTACGTTGAAGAAGGAGAAAATCGATGCAAGCAGTTCGATGGATTCCTCGGTGGCGTAGCCGTTGGTGAGGCAGCCCATGGGGAGGCCTGCCGACTTTGCCAAATCCCCCAGCTCGAGAAGGGAAGGGATGGAAACAGTGGGTTCGTTCACATTGAAAACGATGTTGTGACAGCCGAGCTTCTTAGCCGTGTCCATCACCTTAGCCGGGGAGAACACATACATGCGGCCCTGCAGAACTTCCGGATCTTCCTTGGCGATATAGGCATTCGAACAGTATCGGCACCGGAAGTTGCAACTCGCTGTTCCGATCGTCATACTCCTGGTTCCCGGATAGGCATGATAGAAAGGGAACGACTCAATGCGGGATGTCCCACAAGCGCTCCAGCGGTGGGGAAATCTCTCCCTCACGCCATTTTCATCAACGGTGTACATACGGCAATAACCCGTCTTGCCCTGCTCGATTTGACATCGTTTCTCACAGTAGTTGCATCGCATATTTCGTATCTCCCGTGAACATTGTCATCGACCCGCCCCTTTGTTTTCCAGCCTTTCCGTCCGAAGGCATGCGAATCACGGGGTCATGCAGAGAGGCCCCTTCGATATGGTGATAAGTAATCGCCTTTTGAGTCTTATCGGGTAGCATCTGTCGTGGATCGGGTCAAGAACATTTACAGGCTCATTTCTTCGTACGTGAAGACAAGAACCATTACGGTGTGGAACCATGGTGGCCGCAATGATGGGCATCTCGCTGCAAATTGGTTCTCTGGCGCGTGTCTTGATAGCGGATGGTTTAGCAGAGGGTGTTTGCCTTGGTATCAGGGTCGACATCTCCTGTGGCAGCCGCAGGAGATCTTCGTGCAATGTCTTTCTTCGGAATTTGGCAATCCATACCACTGATACTTGCAGTCCCGTATCGTGTGACGTAACCTTTGACGCTCATCTGATACTCATCCATACAAAAGCTTTCCTTGTATCTCTTCAGAGGGTGATCGTATCGGATGATGTCTGATTCACGCGATCCGGGTGGCATGGACAATTTGCTGTCCGTGCGTGAAGCGCAAGAAGTCCGAGGCACAATCGAGTGATCTACCCTCCGAACAGGTGCTTCCCTTTCCGTAAGCTTTGAGCGGTTCACGGAATGGGAGCTTTCGTATATTCCCGGAAATGTCAATCTCTGTGAGTCCCCCGGAGAGCCGGGGGTGTTCAGGCGGACGAAATCAGATGTATTGTTAAACACTATGTTTGTCCGTTTAAAATAGCATGAGACAAAGTCATGGCCGACATGATCGATGTTCGCAATGTACCAGGAAAGGGTAACTCGTCACAGGGGGCGGTCAACCGCCGCCACTGATCCAGGCGAGATCGGGATCTTGTTCATTGAAATAATAATGTAGGGCATCAACAAGGACCTTGAAGCTGGACCTGGCATGCAGGCGGCATGTCTGCCGGAGGGAGAGTATCCGTTCGACCCACCGGTTTCCCTTATCACTTTTCGTACCCTGGCTGCGTTTGCGCCA
>Ga0209749_1000843_pt1 | contig 34607 bp, 28 predicted proteins | sample EPASupsiteSAE347_FD_187267 | JGI IMG/M metagenome (GOLD analysis project Ga0209749, IMG submission 187267) | Bioremediated contaminated groundwater from EPA Superfund site, New Mexico - Sample SAE3-47 (SPAdes) (version 2) | ecosystem: Environmental > Aquatic > Deep subsurface > Groundwater >...
AGGACAAATCTTTGAGCATAGGCGAAATATGCGAAAGTCTGAAAATCTCCCGACCGACCCTCTATCGGTATTTGAAGCTCAAAAAACCTTAGCGTATAAAATTACACGATTCTGGCTGATACCCTAAGAATTCAAAAGCTACCCTCTTAAAATTCAGAACATCATCCAAATTATAGGCCTCCAGACCAACAACGACTATACCTATCTTAAGGAAGCAACCAGAAACCTCATGGGAAAGGTTTTTACTATAACTACCCCAGAGTCTGAGCTTCAAACTCACTGGTTTTCCTCAGCCGAATATTTTGAAGGCCGGGGAGAGGTGGAATTTACTTTCGATCCCAAACTAAAACCTTTCCTTCTGCAGTTGAAGGAGAGATTCACCACTTTCCGCCTGAAGGAAGCCATTCAACTAAAGAGTTCATTCGCCATCCGGATGCTCGAGCTTTTACGACAGTATGAAAAATTGGGGGAAAGAGTTATAGAAATTTGGAAACTCCGGAAATTCCTGGGCATTGGTGAGGACCAATATAAGCTTTACGCAGACTTCAAAAAGAGGGTCATTCTGTCAGCCCAGAAAGAACTGACCGCAAAAACCAATATTTCTTTCGACTTCGAGGAAATCAAGAACGGGCATGCCGTAGATAAGCTTCGATTCATGATCCGGCATATCAAGCGAGAGGCTCTACCCCCGGTTGAAGTTTCGGTCTCTTCTCTTGCTGCTGATCCTGAACTTCAAAGATTGCTTCAAATACTCCCGGAAGCATACCGGGAAAAAGACTCTATCAGGAAGCTTCTTTCGGTGTATCTGAAAAAATCTGGTTTTGATTTTGTGGCCCGGAATATCGAATATGCCAACGAAGGCTCAAACGCGGTTAAACCGGGTGCAAACATAAGCAAGGGAAGCAATTATCGGAACTACCTGGCCAAAGCCCTGAATGGTGATTTCGGCCTTCCTCATAAAGAAGATAAGGAAACAAAAAAGGAAGCCGAGGAATCCGCCAGGCGAAAAGCTCAGGAAGAAGCAACCGCTCAAAAACAGTGGTTGGAACAATCCCAAAACAAAAAGGAAAACCATGAACGGGCGCGAGTCTTTCAACAAAGCCTTCCTCCGGAAGCGTTGGAACAATTAAAAGCCGAGGCTTTTTCTCGTCTTGATGCCCAACATCAGGAAATGGTGAAAAGAAAAGCTACCGGTTCAGAAATGATGCTGAGAATCATGATGGATAAAATCTCTTTGGAACGCATGAAAATTTTCTGAGGCTTTATCAATCAGAAAACTCAGAGACGGAATAAGCAGTAGCGGCCCGACCGGGAAACCCGGAACGGTTGCCGCTCGTTTTTGAATTTGCCGGAATCCGCCTCCGGGCTTGCGTTCGGGAAGGCCGCTTCTCGTCCTGTTAAACCGGCCAGGGGTTCGGCAAGTCGTTTCACTCCTCCGCCTCCCACCTGACCGGTTTTCGGAAATGCTCTCTCCGGCGCCAAAAGCCGCGCCTCCGAAAACGAGCATTTCCGCAGGTCGAGAAAACGCCGATAAAGCCGGACGTTTACCGCGGCCTCCCCTTCGTTTCCCGGCAAAGTCTCCGGTAAATCCGGGGCGACGAATGGAGAACCACCGGGAGAGCCTTCAACCATCCGGCCGAGCGGCCCAAAACTGGATGGTTGAACGCCGAAGAAAAACCCGCCAAAACGCGGATCGCAAGTTGCGATCCGCGCGAGAGCCGAAACCGTGGCGGTCGTCCGCCGGACGCCCACCACGGAGAACCAACAGAAAGACCCCACCCCCAGGCCGGGCGGCCTGGTCCCGGCTTGCTCCGGGAAATGCTAACCGGCTTTTCGTTCGTCCGGTCGTTCACCTGGTCGCAAGCGCCCAGGTGAAGGGGTGGGGCTTGACTCCGGGGCTAGCTGCGGGCGGGGCGGGTCATATTTTTTTCACTCCGCTTTGCTCCGTAAAAAAAATACCGGGCTGTCCGCTCCGCTAGAGCAAAACCCGCGCCAGTCCCGGCCCTCCCTGGCCGGTCCTGTCACGGGTTTTGCGGCGTCGCCATCTGATAATAAATTTATTATCAGACGCACCCCTTGCCCCGCCCCGTCCTCGGCCTCCACCCGCCGGGGTCGGCTTTACATAACACGCATTATGCAAACTAGACCCTACGCCAAGCCCATAGGGTAGAAAAGGCTGGTTCTCCCGGCCTCCCCTCCCTCCGAACCGGACTGGCGGATTTCCCGCATCCGGCTCTCCAGTTGGTGATTTCATCGTGATTGGCATGCTTTAAAATGGGCGGCCTTGAGAGAGAAGAGCCCACTTTCCTGAAAGAATGAGTTGGGCCAGCGTTGATGATCCAAGCCTTTACTGATTCCTTTTAACTTTATTCGGCTTCGGAGAATGCTTCTTATTCTTCGACGAATCCAGCCATCCAAAGACCTGAATGTTGTTTTCATGCTATGTTTGAAATATTCAAACCAGCCTTGAATCAGAGGATTTAGACTTTTTATGATTTCCCGGAGACTCCCACCGTTTGCTCGTCTTGTTTTGAATCGGATTGAGTCTTTGAATTTCTTGAGACTCTTTTGGCGAGGCTGTTTTCGGTTTTGTTCGAAGTGATACCCAAGAAACTCGAAACCACCCTTCTGCGTTACATCTACAATTCGTGTTTTCTCTGGATGCAAAGTTAAACCGGCTTTTTCCATCCAGTCTTTTACCGTTTCGTAAGCTGTGTTCGCTTCCTGGCGGGTTCGGCAGAGAATGACCTGATCGTCCGCATATCTGACCATTTCAAAGCCTTTAGATCGCATTAACTGATCCAATGGATTGAGGTAGATATTTGACAAAAGTGGACTGATGACCGCACCCTGAGGAGAACCTCGATCCGGACTCCATTCTTTCATCCCGTCAAATATTCTTTGAGTGAGATATTTTTCGAGCAACTGAAGAATTCTTCCATCCGAGATTTTCTCCTCAATAAGCGTCATCAGTCTGTTATGCGGAATTGAGTCAAAGTAGCCTTTGATGTCTACGTCTACGACCATTGTGTGTCCCTGTCTGAGAAGCTGGTCAACTCTTCGTAAAGCGTCTTTGCATCCCCTTCCGGGGCGGAAGCCATAGCTTTGTTCCGCAAATTCCGCCTCAAAGATTGGTTCAATGACATTTCGCAGGGCACTTTGAATGATGCGATCTTTTACAGGTGGAATGCCCAATGGACGAAGCTCCTTGGAACCGGGCTTGGGAATGAAATGCCGTCGGATTGCACCAGGCTTGTACGTGTCTTCCTTGAGTTCCTCTTCGATTTCAGTGAGATTTTCTTCCAAACGCTTTTCAAAGAGTTCGATGGTTACGTTATCTGCACCAGCACTGCCTTTGTTGCGTTTGACTTTATTAAAGCCACTTAGAAGATTTTCCCGGGAATACACTTTATCAATCAAGCTGAACCATTTTCCCCCCTTCACCCCCTGTTCGAGGGCAGCCAACATCCGCTCTGTCCAAACTTCCGGTTCAACCCACGACCATTTGAGTAGGGTCTCTCCCGCTTGTTTAGCCATTTCTGGCACTTCCGCAAGTATCGTTTCCCTTAGTTTGTCCATAGCGTATTCACCTCCCTGCGTTCCTTTGCTCCACGCCCATTACGACGCTTCATCGCTCATACGAACGCTCTGACTTCTGTCTGGCGGCTCTTCGGAACATAGTTCATGAACACCGTCTCTTCCAAACAGATCTCCCCAATTCACGCAATAAACCCTTACAATCATCCTGTCTCCAAGCACTCGCAGACTCTTCACATCGTTTTATCACCTTACCCGTCAACGTATGAAGCATCCATCCTTTGGTTCTGAGCTTCGCCAGTGGGTGGCCGGCTCGCCAGTCTTTTGAGCCGAATCGAGTTTGTTATCCTACGGGCTGATTGCTCGTCTCCTGTTGCTCTCCACGCCACGTTGCCGTAACGCAGTTACAGTAGACTTCAGGCCGGAGAAGGTATACCTGTAGAGGATTTGCACCTCCTGGTTTATTGCGCTTTTGGGCGCGCCACCCCGCCGCGCTCACGCGCGGCCGACCGTCCTCGACTTTTGTGGTGTCATCAATGTTTCGTGGTATGACAAGTTTCCCCCGGTGCATCCCCTCCCAAATCGACTTTAGGTTTATTGCAATCTTTTCCTTTTTGCGCGAACATTCGGTGAGTTGCCAATAAATGATTGATATCGGTCGAGGGGGAAATTTAACATGACTGACTTTTTAAAGGATATCGATGAGCTTCGAGAACTTGATGAATTGCGGGATGAAGCTATTTCTCTTCGCAATGAATCATTAGAATCGCTCACAACCTCGGATTATGAAAATGATTCTGATTGGGATGAAGCCGGAGACAAGGTTGAAACAGCCCTCTGCCTTCGAGTAATTTTCTCCGCTAAAATGCACGGCCTAAAATTAGGGCAAAATGGAAAAGTCAATCGGAAGTATTGGCTAGAAAATAAAGCCCGAGGGGTTAATTCTATTAACATTATTAATCGATCAATCAAGAAAAACCTAGCTATGGGTGCCGATGATAGTGTCCCACTCCTTCGCTCGGCTAGAGGTTTGCAAGCTTTGGTTGTAACACCTGGTAAAAAGTTCCGTGCACTTTTTGCTTGTTTGTATAATGTCGTTGTAGAGATTTCCTATGCAGGGCCTACTGAGTGGTTATTCGGTGGGGCTCGTGCAGGCGTAGCAGCCCCTACAAGTGCTTTCATTACGGCTGAGTGCATTCGAGGTTTACTCAATCTTCAAAGGGGGCTCGAATATAGTAAACGGATTTGCAATGCTATTGCTTCGTTCCAGAAAAGAAAAGATCTCCTCAAAGAAGGTCTTGCCGGGGATGCCCTCAAACCATGGAGAGACCAAGACCTAAAACGAATTTTGCTTTCATTGGAAATAGAATTTTCAGATCTCCTCAAGGGTGCATTTATTCCAAATCGAGATGAAACTGAAATCCTTAAGGGTGAAGGTCTTACTGAAGATAATATTGCAGACCGTTTGTTACAAATTCAAAATGCCATAAGAACAGATGTAATTTTGGCCCTGTCGGCTTGCAATAGTCTTGTTAAATCAATCAAAAATAGGCGGAAAAAGGATGAAGAGCGAAAAGATTTTAAAGACGCAGAATCAGCCGAACAACATGCTAAGGAATTTGATAACACAGAATCGGCTCATCGCCATGCAAAATGGTTAATTGAAGATAGTTTCTGTAATAGTCTCCAAAAGATATTTCAAGAATTAGAAAAGAGTAAGGGTAAATTATTGGGTTCTGAGGGGTGGGAAAGGCTTGCCAAAATTTTTAGCCGTTCCGAGGAAGACCTTCAAGACGAGGTTCGAGGGCCTTCTCTTTACATGGAAACCGTTCTTGAGGCTGAACTTGCAAGAGCTTCAGGGAAAGATGGTGCTTTTGATGTTTGCCAGTTGGCATTTGCCGCGGCTTCATTTGCTGTTTTGAAAAAAATTGGCCCTGAGCAGCGTGATGATCGGCTTGAGCGTGCCGCAAAATTGATTGGGGCACAGGTGGATGAAAACGGCGGAATACCTTCTGGACGACCAGTGTTGACCCTTCCAAAAGGTTATGAAATGCATGTTGTTGTTCCGGAAATTATACGGGTATTTGGGGAGTTGTTGACAAGGGTTTCGGCACCCGTAACCTCTGATCTGGTGAGGCGGTTAATTCGCTATTTTCGTAATACTAAAATTAAATTGGGAAATTCAGAGCGAATCGGTTTTGGTTTCGATGAACAGAAACACCTTCCCAAGGCTTTCTGGTGGCTTACTGCCCTTTCGTTTATGGCCTTACACCGAGTGGTTAGAATGCTAGATTGCTGCATCAATGAAAGGATTCGGCATCATTTCAGCGTGAAGAAATTGTCCAGTAATTCAATAAATTTGGATTCTTTCTTTTATCCCGACTATGGTTTGGCAACCCATCTCCCCGACAAAGCCGGTCGAGAGCCAATTTCTCAACTTTTATTGAAATTTCATGCTCATTTAAATCGGGTTCGGCTACCTTTTAATCCGCCTTTTTCGGCCATTCTCTATGGTCCCCCAGGGACTGGAAAGACGACCATGCTGGAGGCTTTGGCGAAAACCGCTAATAAACCCCTATTTGAAATTACTCCAAGTGATATTTTGGTAGGGGGTGCGGAAATGGTTGAGCAAAGAGCCCGAGCGGTTTTCAATGCTCTTGGGATGTTAACGGATGCGATCATCCTTTTTGATGAATTTGATCCCCTTATTCGGCAACGAGATAAAAAACGTGGCGTTCCACAGGTGGTGTTTGAGTTTCTTACGCCGGGTCTTCTCCCAAAAATAAAAAACTTGCATGAACGATCCAAAAAACAGCGAATAGTTTATTGTTTGGCGACCAACATGGTTGGTACCTTGGACACCGCTGCAATTCGAGAAGGCCGTTTTGATAAAAAATTGGGAATTTACCCTCCCGATCTTCTTTCCAGGGCAGGTAGACTTGTGGAATGTTTGGGCGGGATATCCTTTCTTTCGGATTCTCCAAAGAGAAAGAAATTTGCCCAGTGCATTGCAGGGGCCGCAGGAAGGGCAATGGCCCGACTAGGATTGCCAGGCTGGTTTTCAAAATCTCGTGAAGAAGGAAACCCTGAAGTAGGAACCCCTGATTGGTATGTAACAAAAGGGGAACTAGATCGTGATGCCCCCCAATTTCCGGACCCCGAAGAAATTTGTCCCAGGGTTCCCAAGCCTTTGACGAAGGATTCAATAACAGAATGGAGTGAGTGGAAATGGATTGAGAACTGGGATAAAAAATCTTCATCGAACTGGGATGCTTTGTTGAAAGCCTTGGCTTCCGGGGAAAAACTGCCATTTCCTAAACCGACTGTTAAAAAGAAAGCGGTGAAAACTAAAAGCTCTGGTAGCAAGTGACCTCCGGCGAAATCGAAGTTACCCTGAACTATTTTTTACCTCAATAATCGATTGTCTTTTCGGTCTATCTGAAAGTGGCCCAGGAATCGCTTTGGGTTTGTTCCTTTCCATGCCAAAATTCAAGTCAGATTATCTTGCTTATTTAACTTACTTAATTTATATTGATCAGAAATCAATGACAAGGGGGTTTTTCGTGGAACGGGCAATTAAACGCATCAACATTCCCTTGGATTCTGACCTTCACAGAAGAATGAAGACGGTTGCCGCCAATCTTGGCGTTCAGATCAAGGATTTCGTGGTCGACGCGATCCGCCGCGCCATTAAGGACGCCCGCCGGGAAGTATCAGTTGAAGAATCCATGACTCCCGAAGATACCACTTGGCTTGACGGTGGTTGCCAGGATCTTCTCGAAACTTTGGCTGATCTCGAAAAGGACGTTCCCTCCAAAGAACTGAGAAAATACCTCAAGTCCTTTGAAGAAAACAGCATCCCGATTCGTTGGAATCCGAAAACGCAATCATTTGAAGAGGTCCACAATCGATGAATCCCGCTATTGGTTGGGTTTTGCGGGTCAATCTCGAAAAACGTGTTCCCGGTGGCCATGAACAAGAAGGCGTTCGCCCGGTTGTGGTGGTTGGTCTCCCGGCCAAAATTGGCAAACCACGCTATCCAATGCTTATTGTAGTTCCTCTGACAACAGATCGGGCCGCGAAATGGTCGGAAGCTTCGCCGGTTCTGTATCCAAAAATTTCCGCCGGAACAGGCGGAATTCAAAAGGATTCTCTTGCTCTTCTCGATCAAATCCGGGCTGTAGACGTTTCCAGGGTTGTGGGGAAAGCGGGCGAGCTATCTGAAACCGAAATGAAATCACTATTCAACGGTATCAAGAACCTTTTTGCTCATCACCATAAGGCGTAATCGTGATGAAAAAGGTCTTGTCGGTTCTGGCCGATCACAACCTAAAATATCTTCCCTGCGAGAAAATCAATCTCGACTGGGGCCAAGACGAGGAATACAAGGCCAGCAACGAACGGTTGGCCGAGAATCCGTTTGAATTAAACGCCCATGTTTCCAATAAAATCCAGGTTGAAGCCAGGCCGGAAGGAGTCGAATCCATTTTGACTTACTTTTTGGATGGTTCCAGAAAAACCTATCGAATAGCCGATCTCCTTTATAAAGGCAAATATCTTCCAATTATCGCTGGCCAAGTTGGTGTCGCGGTTGTTCGCCGAGTTCAAGCGGAAAAACATGTTGTTCCGGTTCGTGACTTTTGTACATTTTCGCTCTATCTGGCAATCCCTGACTGGTTACCGCCAGATGATGCTCAAGCTCTTGAACAGGACATCCACGAAAAAACAGGCGTTCGTGTTGGCGTTCTTCAGTATGAGGCAAAACAGGATCGAGACCCGGTTGACCTTGGTATAGCTAAGATCATGAGTGAAATGCATAATTTAGAAATCAAGACAGTTCAACGTATGGTTGCTGAAAATAAGCTCAATAATTACTCGGTTTTGGTTATTGATGGCCCTCTTCGGTTCAAGAAAAAGTTTGATCTTATGCAGTTCCGCAACGTAATAGGTATTTCAAAAAGCTTTAAACCAAGTTTTTCTGTTGGCCAGGGCAAAGCCAAAATTCATGTGGGGACAATTACTTCGCAGCTTGATGCAGCCCAAAGAACCCCGGTATTTCGATCGGATGACGAAGATAAAATAATTGGAATGTGGTATTTGAGGCTCCGGAAACGAAAATTAATGAGCAATCCGCTTCAAGGAATAATCAAAATTGAACGGTTGGCTGTTACGCCTGACGAGATGGAAGATGGTTTTGATAGCGAGCTTATTGATACTATTTCATGTCATGTAATGGCCGAGCGGAATGTTACCCCTTACGGTGTTGATAATCGTTGGGCAAGTCATATTTATCCTGTTTACTGCGCGGAAACGTTCTTAAAATCGTCGTTTCTTAGTGACCTTCATTTTGTTTCACTTTTTTAATTCAAATAAGGGTGGTAAAGATGGCCGATAATGATGTGATTGGGAAAGTAACTGCAACCGAATCTAATCCTACCACTTGCACAGCTGTTCGTTTTTGGGTTTCAAACGATGTCATTATAAGGCCTTTTGATATCGTTCAAATCGAACATCTCAAAAACAGCCGAACTTATGCAATAGTTACGGACCTCCAATACATTACGGATAGTAAGGGCCATCTGTCTGATTTCATCTCTTCAGATTTTGGCGACATTCAGGCTCAGCCACAAAACGAGCGGTTGGGTACCACTATTGCCGATGCAGAAATCCTTTTGAATACGAAGGAAATTGAAATGCCGATTCGGGAAGGTGCCATGGTTAGATGGGCAGACGTCGAAGGGATCAGAAAAGCTCTTGGTCTTGAAGCTTTTGCGGCTCCGGTCCCGGCTGGTTATTTTTGTATGTCGAATGGGACCGAGGTTCCAATTGATCTTGAAGCCTCATTTCTCCTTGGCCCGGAAGGCGCCCATCTTAATATTGCCGGTATTTCTGGCCTTGCGACAAAGACATCCTATGCAATGTTCCTTTTGGCCGCGATTCAACAAAAAATGCGAGAAAAGGTTACCGTTGTTATCTTCAACGTCAAAGGCCATGATCTTTTGGCCATTGACCAGCCCAATCCAGATTTGGCCGAAACTGCTGCTGCTGGCTGGAAAAGGTGCGGTTTGGAACCGATTCCCTTCAAAGATGTTACCTACCTCTTGCCGTATTCAAACAAGGCCGATCAGGAATACACCTGTTCACACGCGGATCGGAAAATTCTGAAGAGGCATATTGAAGGCGGGGTCACCTTCAATTACTACTACGATGTTGAATCCACAAGAAACCGGCTTTCCTTGCTATTTTCCGATGTTGAAGATTCCAGCGGAACCATGGAAAGTATCATCCATGCTTTGCAAGAAGAGTTTGAAGGCAGTTGGCAAACCGTTAAACAGAAGGTTCGGCAAAAGACCGACAAAGGCCATGCCGGGGACAAAACAATCCCAGTGCAGTCCTGGCGGAAGTTTCGTAGACACCTCGAAACTCGGGTGACCGGCAATGACCTTTTTAATGACCCATCCTCGAACAAGGCCAAACGGCAAAAATCCGTTGCTGATGCAATCAAGGGCTTAAAGGCTGGTAAGGCGCTTGTTGTCGATCTGGAGCCACTCCCAGACTATTTACAATGCTTTGTTTTTGGTGATGTAATCCGATCTCTTTATGAGGCAAAGTTGGGCGATAATGAACATGTGCGACCGGAAGATCTTGGGACCATCATACTTTTTGCCGATGAACTCAACAAGTATTCGCCGAAGGCCTCAGAAAATTCTCAACGATCTTTGACTCAGCATGTTTTGGAAATCACCGAGCGCGGTCGCTCTCTTGGAATGATCCTATTTGGTGCCGAGCAATTTCGGAGCGGTGTTCATGATCGTGTTCTCGGGAACTGTGGCACCAATGTCTACGGCCGCACCAGCCCAGTTGAAATTTCCAAGAGTGGCGACTACCGATTTTTCAATTCTGCTCAAAAGTCTGCACTTACCCAGTTACCGAAAGGAAGTCTGTTGGTTCAACACGCGATTTTTAAAACCCCTCTTGTGAAACTCATTTTCCCCCTGCCTTGTTACTACCAACCCAAGGGGAAAATTTGACGATGATTGCTCAACCGAAGATTGGGGCCTATGTTCTCGAAACCCTCACCACGGGCATGTATACTGATGCCCTAGACTCCGTCCGGGAATACATCCAAAACTCCGGGGATGCGATTAGAAAAGCCGAAAAAGCCGGAATCATAGCTCCCGGCGAGGGGCGAGTAGACCTTTACTTGGACGAGGAAACCCGGACCCTCCGTATCAGGGACAACGGCGTCGGAATCTCGACAGAATTATTTCTCTCGTCAATGCTAAACATTGGAATGTCGGAAAAACGTATTGATGAGGATGCAGGCTTTCGCGGGATAGGTCGGTTAGCTGGCATGGCCTATTGTGGCCGCCTTTATTTCAGGTCAAAAGCCCAGGGGGAGAAAAAAGTGTCCGTTGTGTCCTTTGAGTGCAAAACCCTTCGCGAGGAGTGTCAACCGAAGTCTCAGCGGACTAACGAATTAGCCCATGTTCTCGGAAACCAGTGTAAAGCAAGCACTGAAGAGGCCCCCTCAGGGGAGCATTTTTTTGAAGTTGTTCTTGAAGACCTTTCGGAAGCAGCAGCGGATTTTCTTCTTCCCAAGGCACTTGAGAAATATCTGGGTGATGTGGCACCCGTAGACTTTGATCCAATGCGTTTTATCTATGCGAAGCAAATTGTTGATTGGGCGGAAAAATATGATTTTTCCATGCCTAGAATCAAAGTATTCATTCATTCACAAAATAATTGCCGTGAGGTCTTCAAGCATTTTCGAAGTAAGTACAACACGAGACAAGCCAATAAACAGGTTCATGACGTTCACATCAAGGGTATTTGTTTCCATCCATCGGAAGTGAATGGTGGCCCCAAATATTGGATCTGGTATTCGAAGTCTGATCTTCTTGGCATGATTGATGACGATTCTGCCGGGCTGAGAATTCGAAAAAACAACATTGCTCTAGGAGGTCCGGAGCAAGTGGCCGCTTTGTTCGCCAAAATAGCGAAGAGCAATTCACGTTTCAATGGTTATTTTATTGGAGAAATCCATATTCTTTCCAATGACGTTGTTCCCAATGCCCGCCGGGATGCTCTTGAATCTAATCCGGAATGGCGGGCGATAGAAGAAGATTTGATGAAGTTTGTCAAGGCCAGATGCGACGATGTTCGCCAAACATCTGATGCAAGGAATAAACCAACGGCAAAGGTTGTTGCTTCCGCCCAAACCGTAACAACCGATGTCCAAGAACATGTAGAGGTTGGCGTAGCGTCACCAACAGAGAAAGCGACTCTTCAGCAGAAGGTAAAAACGGAAATTGAAAAAATAGAAAAACTTGATGTCGATAGCCGACAGGATGAAGAAAGAAGCAAGTTGGAAACAGCCAAAAAGGCCTTAGAGGACGTTTTGGAACAATTACAGAGCCCGGATTCTTATGCAATTGGGAAAGTTTCTACAAGCCTTGATCGAAAACAAAAGTCCATATTGAGGGACGTTCTAGAAATTATTCGGCAAACGCTTTCTACGGAATCGTGTAGTAACAACGACAATTGTTATAAACGTTTAAAATCTGCAATCGTTGAAGGCCTGAATACAAGATCACTTCATAAAAAGTCAGATGAGTAATATTCTTCTCGTTGACCCAGATTATTCCTCAAGATTCCCGCCTCTTGGTCTCCTGAAAATAGCCACCTTCCATAAGGCGAAAGGAGACAGCGTTACCTATACCAGAGGAAAAGACCCAGACTTAAAAGGCCTCTTTTGGCATCGCGTTTACATTGCTTCCCTTTTTACCTATGAGCTTCCAAAGACGGTTGACACGATAAAATTTTACCTCCCGGCCGTTGCCGACTCTAGCGACATACTTGTGGGCGGGATCGCGGCGACACTAATGCCGGAATATATCAAGAGCCAGATCGATTGCACTGTTATTACCGGTCCTCTTGATCGTCCAAACATCCTTGGTGGGGACTCCAAACCCGTGGATAGTTTAACCCCAGACTACAAAATTATTGATAACCCGAGGTTCGATTATCGCCCAAGGGACGCCTATTTTTGCAAACTAACCCGGGGTTGTATCAGGAAATGCCCGTTTTGTGCGGTTCCTAAGCTGGAACCCACATTCTCTGATTGTAAACCTCTTGCCGCTCAAGTCAAGCAGGCTGCTGCCGTCAACGGGGAACGGCGCGATATTGTATTTATGGATAACAACGTCTTAGCTGCGGAAAGCTTCTCTAATTCACTGAATGTTCTTTGTGAACTTGGCTTCCAGAAAGGAGCTAGACAAAATCGCCGAGAGCGAATCGTGGATTTTAACCAGGGTATCGATGCCCGTCTGATTGACCGGAAAATGGCGAAACAACTTTCCAAGATTTGCCTTTCACCGGTTCGGTTGGCATTGGATTACGATGGAATGATCGAACCATATCAAAAAGCTATTTACCACATGTATGATGCAGGATTTGACGAGTTCACCAACTATGTCATGTTCAACTACAATGATGACCCAGCCAGCTTTTACCGGCGATTAAAACTGAACATCCAGTTATCAAATGATCTTGAAATAAGGGTTTCCGGCTTTCCCATGCGTTATGCCCCGGTTGATGATGTTAGCCGAAAGTTTATTGCGCCGAATTGGCACTGGAAGTTACTTCGCGGTATCCAATGTGTTTTGTTGGTCACGAAAGGCTTGGTGAGCCCAAATGCGGAGTTTTTCTATCGTGCCTTTGGTCACTCACTCGAGGAATTCCTAGAAATAATGTCCATGCCAGAACGCTTTATCATTCATCGGGAGCATTTTGAAGAAATCGGGGAAACCTTTGAATGGAAGGCAAAGTATGACAAACTCACGTCTTCAGGCCGCACAAATCTTCTTTCGACCCTTCACGAACTAAACCAAACACGGGATAAAAAAAGCCTAATTCAAGCAAGCGGTCCTTTGAAGCCCATCCTTTGGCATTATTACCCAGGGGGCAATGTTCCAAAGTATGAGGATTACAAACCTCCAAAGAAAAGTCGGAACCATAGCAAAACAACATCAAAAACCCGAACAGTTCAATCTCGCACTAGGTAGTCATTCTGGAATTCCCGGTAAAAAATCTGCTTTCATATTGTTTAAAAATATCAATGGCCGCAGTTCCATCACTTTCGCTCTCCCCAGGCTCAGGGCTTAATTGAATCGCGACATCTGAAGCCATTACGGATTTTTTGCTGAGGAAGTTGTCGGGAAAAATGCTGTGTTGAATATCGCTTTGTAAGCCGAACTTACAAACCATCATCCAGTGAATCATTGGACTTGGGGTATTTTTATCGATTGGCATTCCTTGATATTTCAACATGGGAAACAGAAGCGTAGAAATATTCATTCCAGCAAAGTACTTGTCTACAATGGTGTCATAAATGAATGCCTTTAATGCCCAACCATGACTTCCGATTAAAGGGATTTTCCCCACAGGGATTGGCGTTGCTGCAGCCGCTGATGTAAAATAACTTGCTGTTTGAGTATTCAACTTGTTGGGTGAAAGCAAACCAGCAATTTTTTTTGATTGCGTTTGGTTTCTTGCGGTAATTAAAAGAATGAACGTATCACAACTCTTGTCATCAATAAAGGCTTGATTTTGGTCTTGCAGTAATCGTCTAATAAACTCAAACCGCAAATAATCTTTTCCGTGCTCCGTATTAATGCCACTGGTAATCTCGTCACAAAAATCCAAATTATATAGATTGATAAACTTCTTCTGCTTATACTCTTTTGCATCAAAATCCATCCGATTCAGGACAACGGCCTCCATTGCTCCATAATAAACCGTATGAGGCTTCCCAAGTTCTTCGAGATTCGCCTTAAGTTGAGCCACGTTTTCCCGGGGATTTGCGCCAATTTTATTGCATGGCATCTCAAAAGCTATGATTTCGTCAATCATTGAAAGCCAACTTTTAACGTCCAGGAGGTCAACGCCGGGCAATCCAAAATATCGATATTTAAACCCATATGTATCATGAAGAGTCTTTAAAATTGGCGTATTCCAACTTTCTCTTACCACCTTTTTGGGAAGAGTATTAAACGGATTGGCAGATCGCTTTCTTTGGCGTCCTGAATTCATTAAAGCCCTCGTAATTATTCTTCTAGTGCCCTTAGTAAGTTGGCAATTGCTTCTTTATAATCCTTATCGGAAAGATGTTCCTGAATCACGTTTTGGTCCAGAAACGTGATAAACAACCGAACATCCTGATCTCGAAGCAAATCGAAAGAATCCGCTAATTCAATGATTGAAGACGGGGTCTTTCTTACTCTGGCGCGCTCTTCGTCACTTATTTTAACCTTTCTTTTTGCCAGAGAGGCGGCTATTTCCTTCTCCAGTTTTTTGGCGGATGCCCTCGTTTCGGTTAAAGCGGACTCCACGATTTTCTTTGAATTGTTCAGTAAATCCTCTGCATCCCTTACCCGGTCCGGGGCAAGTTCACGCAACCTTGTTATGTGTTTGGCAAGCTCCCTGGTTATGTTCTGAAGCTGGTTATTGAAAAGTAGCATCGTCTCTTTATTTCTTCTTGCAGCTGGTAATTGGGTGTTTATTTTTTGCAATTCCTCAATCACATTAAAAAAAACTTCTTGCGCAATATCGTCAGCTTGGATTTTATCAGCCCATTTTGAAACTTCACCAACGAGTTGCGGCAGATATGTATAAAAATCTTGTCGAGTTGAATTGTATTCAAAATCACTTCTGGCGGCGTTAGGAATCAGTTGGTCGTTCTGTATAATTATTTCTCCCGTCATGCGTCTATAAAAAACTGTTCTAGGGAAATAAGGCTCAAGGAACGTTCTGTCACTAATAGAGAACCCAAACTTTTTAATCAAAAGTCCCCTAAGAGGTTTGCTCCTCAGATAGGTTCTCGCATCGTTTAAACAAATCCAGGCAAACCCGAATGATTGGCCCTTATATTTTAGTTTAATAAATTTAACTGGGTGTTTCCCACCATTACTGAACATATCGTTTGTGTATGGTCGGAAGATATTTTCTGTTCTATCACCCATCTCCAATTTGAGAGCAACAACAGGGTAATCCTGCTCCTTGAACTCTTTTTCAATTTCTTTCGCAGGTCCAAAACCATCCTTAAATGGCAATGGGACTACTTTTTCGAGATATGAAACAACCTCATCCCAATTATTTAAACGCTCGAATACCGTGTTTAATACACCAATAAGAACAACCTTTGTCCCTTTGGTTTCGATTTTCCCCTCCGGCAATGTTGTGATTCGAACTGAGTTGTTTAGGAGGTCTTCAAGGCATAGTCTTGAATCCAGGTCACTCTTTCTACGTTCTTGTTCTTTTTTAATCTCATGTCGAATTTGTTTAAAATCGAAATGAATAAGGTAAGCATCGTCCCCATCTGCTTTTGTGTAAATTTTTACTTCATCGCACATGTTAAATGAGCTATAAATTCCAATGCCTCTGAAACCAACATTTGTTGTTGGATTTTTATCTGAAATTCCTAGTCTAATTGCTCTCCTGGCTACTTTAGAACTCATTCCATTGCCATTGTCAGCCAAAACAATTTGATCAGGATCTATCTTTAACGTGATTTCATGCGCTTTTGCATCTATGCTATTTTGAATATATTCTCTTAAAGTATCAAAAGCATCATGGTACAATCCAGTCGTGAGGATTGGTAACAATTCACCGCCTATGTCTTGCTTCTGAAATTTGATTTCATTTGTCATACAAGCCCCTTTTGCCCCACAGCACCATATCGAAAGAACTTTTTATTTATACGATTATCCAATTTCCAGGTCAACCAATATGGTCTTTTCCCAAGGGCATTTTTTTACGTTTAAGAATGGTTCTTTTTTATCCGTTCCTCATGATATCGGCTGACCACTGGCCACAGTCCAACAAGCCCTTTCCCGCTCGCATAGCGGTATTTCTTCATGAAGTATTTTCCAATCTTCTCGGGAAGCGCGTATCCGAACATTGCTTCACACAAGGCCTTCACCTCGTCCATCGTATTTGAGTATGTGCCGCCGGTATGAGACCACCCGCCAAGCCGCATGTAAAGCACCAAGTCAATGTTTCGGAATTCCGCCCGGTCCAAATCCCAGATAAGTTTTTTCTGAAGCGATAGAAAACGCTTGTCATGAATCCCGCCCAGGGCCTCTTTTATCCGGTCTTTCTTTGCCTTCAGTTTCAGCCGTAACCGGTATTCCGTCTTTGGCTTGGCCTCCAATTTCATCATCACTGGCTCCGGACCACCTTTCCACACTCCGCCGTGAATCCGTTCCCAGGCCGTCAAAAAGTTTATCTGGTGATCGGCGATCAACTCCCAAACCCAGTCAACTTCGTCCTGTTCTATCTTTTCATACTTCTCGATGAAGGGTAGTTCCTCTTCCGGCTTTCCGATCCGGACGAGCATATACTTTCCCTTAGCCCCTTTGATGTGAACCTTTGGCGGTTCCTTGTCCTTCGCCTCGATGACAAAGTCAAAACCCTTCTCTTGATGAACGATTGGCATATCCCTTCCCCCTTTCCGTTGTCTTTCCCTGCTATTCTACCACCCCCGCCGACAGCCAGCAGCCGAGGAAACTCGGCAAGGAGATTTGGCTTCCCTTCTCATTTCCAGAAACCTACGATTCCCGTAGCTTTGCCTCAACCCCGGTTTGGTGCGACTCAACGCCCCCAGGGCGGTTTCAGGGTTTCCCGGGGAACACCAAAACCCCGGCTTTCTCCGCTGAGCCGCAGGGAACCGGCCTGAGTCGCACCAGGAAGCGCCGAGTGAGGCCATTTTAGCCTATCCCCCCTTCAAGACCCTGTTTTGGAGCATTTTTCAGCCAGACGCATCTAGGGGTCTCGTATCCGATACCTACCCCTCCCTTTACCCAAAGATAGGGTAGGAATGAGCCCTCCAGCTTTCCGGCCGTCCCCGAGGTGGGAAGCTCCGGCGGTGTCGGTCGGTTGTCCGTTGCCGCGCCTCCGGCGAGGGGAACCAAAAGCAACTCCGGGCTCACCACCAGGAATGGAAGTGAAAGCCCCGCCTTCCATCCCCGGCTCCGACCGCCCATCGCAGCCAGGGTGACGATGGGCGGCTCCGCCGGGGATGGAAGGCTACCGCCCGGTTTTTCGACGGACACGAGGAGAAAGACCGGAGAGCCCGTCAAGGAAGCGCTTCCGCACTACCTCACGGTCCGCCGAATCGCTTTCGATGCCGGAAATGGTAACCGTCTTCCAGCCGTTCCCAAGCTGCTTTTCGGTGATGAACCGTTCATCTTTGATATAGGCGTTCCACCAGTCCAGAGCCTTCGTCACCTGGCCGACCGTGGCGGGCTTCATTGGCTTGATGACTTCGCCTTTCTGCTGGTAGCGGACAACCGGATAGAGCGCGTAAACGATATCCCCGCCCGGAAACAGCGACGGGTCAACGAGTTTGGTTACCTGCCGGACCTTGTGACCCCGCGAGGTCAACCCCTCGACCAGGTTCCTTTCGATGGAATAGCCGGCCGGGTCAATGTCCGAAATGCAGAAGATGACCTTCTCCGCATCCCCGCAGGCCGTGAAAAGATCGTCTGAAAAATACTCCAGGGAAATTACCGACGGTTCGCCCCTCATGCAGACAAACGAGGTTCCGACCTCTTTAGCCAGGTCCCGGATGAAGAAGAAATGCCCGGCCTTTTCCGATGCTAAGATGATCTCCGGGCGCGTCTTTCCGATCCCCCGGTATGGTTCGCTCATGTCCATGAACCCGAAATCCTTGTACCGGAAAAGCTTCTGTTCCTCGATCATCTCTTGAAGGGCGCTGTAGTAGATATCAACATCTCCGGGTTCGAGAATGTTCGAGTGATACGCCAGAGTGGCCTTGATCTTGTACCAAAGGGATCGTATGTTGCCGTCGCTGAGTTTTTCTATCCCCTTCTTCATCCAGCGGAGAAGCTGATAGATGATGTTCTTGATGACTCGCCGCTTGTCGATCCGGTTCACCAGGATCTGACGGAAGTAGGTCAACATCCTTTCCCGCGTGAATTGCCGAATGTCCCATTTCTTCTTGAAGGCATCAACCGCGGGCGCGTTCTTCGGGTCCAGGTCGAGAAGCTCACGCCACCCGAAGTCAATCAGGCCCAACAACCGGAGCTTTCTATCGTCCGGATGTTCCGGAACAACGTGATGAAGCGTCTTGAGCCTGAAATAGTCCTTCAACACCCCGGAATATTTTTGAGTAACGGGAATCCGCTTTTCCGAGCCCTCCAGGATGATTTCACACTCTTCCTCTACGTCTCGATCCCGCCCGACCGCGCGCCTGGTTGTTTCTCCGTCTTCTCCCGGCTCTTCGGGAAACCGGTTGTAAATGGCGGTGATCCGGTCCAGGGGAACCAGAAACGACCGGTGGACCTGCAAAAAGTAACCCTCAAATTCTTTTTGTAGAGATTGAAGATTTTGTACAATATTGTACTTATTTCCTGATTCCGTTACCGCGTAGGCTTTCCCGCTTTCCCCGTAGAAATACACGATTTCTTTTATTCGTACAAGTTTATCATCCCGGGTGATGATGTGCCTTTCCGGCAGGGTAAGCCGGTCAATCAGTTTTTCCGGGTCTTGCGTCATTTCAGCCTTTTTTCAAATTCGGCCAGGTAGGTATTAGTGACCGCGTTTTGAATCGGTTCCTTGATTCCATCAAACCAGAGATCCCGGGCCGCTGAAACCTTCAATCCGCAAATTCTGGTCAAATTCACGATGTAATACTTGCTGGTCCGCATGAAATGCGGATGTTCCGCTAACTGCTTCTCGATCTCCCCCAACCCGTAATTGCTGTAAAAGCTTTCCGTTGCGGTTTTGAAAAGGGTCTCTTCCCGGCCCTGGTCCGATTTGGTGGAGATGTAACAAACATCCGCCAGCTTCACCAGGAAGATTCCCATAGCCGGATCGGCGGGGGTTACCGGAAACCGCTTGATAGGCGGTTCGAGAAGGGTCAATTTTTCGAGAATTTTCTGTGAAACGTCGCCCTCACGTTTTGGCATCCTTTTTCCCTCCTGTTTTGATCTTGCGCCAGTTCGCCCTACAAGCCTTGATTCGGCCTGTAGAGGATCGTATTTTCAGATCCCGGGCGGTTTTCCCCCGACCCCGAAATACGATCCTCCCAGGGCCATTTCACAGCTTTTTCCCGCGTTTGGCTGGAACTTTTTTCACGGGAGTCTTTGCCTTCACCGGCTTTTTCACTGCTTTTTTCACCGGTTTCTTGACCGTCTTTTTGACGGGTTTATCTTTCGCAACTTCAAAGCTCACCGTCAATTTTTTCTTGTCACACCCGCTGATTCCAAGAATCATCCCAGGCCCGGAAAGGTTTTCAATCAAGATATCTTCCAAGCCGCCGTCAACCAGATAGGTGAAAAACTTCTTGGCCATGTCCACGGATTTCACACCGTTGAAAACAAGACTAACCGTTTTTGATTCGATCTCCGCCATCATCTGGGACATTTCAATGGAAACCGGATCACCTTCTTTGAGTTCAATTCTTTTGAGCTGCTTCTTTTTTACATAAACTTCTTTGTTGATACCGTCGTTGGGATCCTTGAACACTATAACGATAACCTCACCCTCGACCCGGTCAACAACCCCGGCAACACGTTTTTTATCAGCCATTTTTCATTTCTCCCTTTTTCGATTTGGAGCCCTACTTTTCAGGGTAACTCAAAAGGAAAAACGCGGCGAGCGAAAAACCGCCGCCGCGATCCGCGCGAGCATTTCATAAACCCCTTCAGGAATCATGCCTCCGCAACCGCCAGGGCTCCGCTATTTTCACGTATGCCTTTTGATACCAGGCCATCCCCTCTAACGGATCCTTTGCCGGTTCCGGTTTCCATGGGATGATCGGTTTCGGCGGGTCTTGCGGTGGCATGAGGAAGGCCCGTAAAGCCCGGTTTTCTTGCCGAAGCTCCATTACCTCCACCTGAGTTTTTTGACTTTGTTCGGCCATGAGAATCATGACGTTTTTGATTTCCTCGAGTTGCCCCCGGAAATTCATCAGTTCCCCTATCGGTGAACCGGTGACCGGTAAAGTTACCGGTAAAATTTGGGCATCGGTAGGTTGTCCTTTAACGGCAATACAAGCGGTTTTCGGGGCAATACCGGTCTTTACCAGTTCGGCAACTTTTCCCAATGTTTCAACGACGTCTTCAGGGATCACCCGAACCCGCCCTTGATGTGAAATCACGATTCCCAACAGCATCAACCAGTATCGACACTGGTCAACAGTGACGCCCAGGGTTCGGGCGACTTCCGGAAGTTGTTTGAACGCGGTTTCCATCGGGACCTCCTTTTTACCGGTGACCACCTCACCGGTGACCGGTCACCAGTAGGTAAACCGGTCACCAGTCAATCGGCATTTTTTGAAGGATCTTTTATGGAAAATTTCCCCTGGTTTGTCATGCTTCCACGGAACGATGACAAAAAACACCGGAAGATGTAGAATAGTTCATGGTTTCGCACAAACTGAAGAACATTCCCGCCGTGGGTTATATCCGAGTCAGCACCGAGGAGCAGGCAAATTCCGGCCTTTCCTTGTCTCAACAAAAATCCCGGATCGTTGCATACGCGAAGGCAACCGGCCTTCACCTTCTCGAAGTCATCGAAGACACCGGGAAAAGCGCCAAGAACCTGAACCGGCCCGGTATCAAGAAAGCCCTTGAAATGCTCCGGGAAAAGCAGGCTCAAGCCCTGGTAGTCCTCAGCCTCGACCGGCTCACCAGGTCGGTCAAGGATCTTGGTTTCCTGGTGGAATTTTTCGAGAAATCCCAGGCCGCGCTTGTTGCCGTCCAGGACTCAATCAACACCCTCAACGCCGCCGGGCGCCTGGTCCTGAATGTTCTCGGGTCAATCGCCCAATGGGAACGGGAAGCCATCGCCGAAAGGACCGCCGCCGCCCTTGCGGTAAAAACTCAACGCCACGAAAAGACCGGTGGGACCGTGCCTTTCGGCTTCAACGTCACCCCTACCGGTAAACTGGTCACCAATGAATCCGAACAGGGCGCCTTGAAAATCATCCTCCGGTTGCACAAGCGCGGAACCGCTTTACGGAAGATCGGTGAAGAACTTACCAAACAGGGGTATTCCCCGAAAAAGGCCGGGAAATGGCATCCCCAAGTACTCAAGCAGATTATTTCAGGGGCGAAAAAAAGAATTAGATGAATTACCCCTAATCTCTTGTAATTACTTTACTCTATGAGTTAGTATCTCAACACGAGGTGTTACTATGGCAAGAAATAAACTCGATGAAGAATCCGTTTCGGTCACCGCCCGCTTTCCCAAGGTCTTGGTGGAAAGAATCGACCGCTTCATAAAGAAGTTCAAAAAGGAAAATCCGGGGCTGACCATTAGCAGGGCTGACACCATCAGAATGATTCTCACTCAGTATTTTGAAAGCCAGACTGCTACGGATTAGTAGGAATAGTTCAGGATGTTGTAACTACCATTTAATGGCCTAAAACAATGAAACCGCCTCGCTTGGCGGCTCAGGCGGTTTCATTAAGGGGTTTTGTCGGACCGTCCTTAATAACAAAGATCAGCGTACCAAAAACAACCCGGACGGTCAAGAGAAAACCCCCTCATCGTTGATTATTGGGGGTTCTATGTCGATCGAAGATTTTCTATCGCACTTCAAAAACGTCCGGAAGACAACAAACGGATGGCAAGCCTGCTGTCCGGCCCATGAGGACAAGAAAGCCAGCCTTTCCATATCGGTAAAGGAAGAGAAGATCCTTCTTTTCGATCATGCCGGTTGCTCTCACGAAGCCATTCTTGAAGCCGCCGGCCTGAAGGCCAAGGACCTTTTTCTTGATTCCAGGCCGGCCACCTCAAAGCCGGAAATATCGGCCATCTACGAATACTCCGATGAAACCGGAAACCTCCTTTTTCAAACCGTCCGGTTCACCCCAAAGGATTTCCGCCAACGCCGACCAAACGGTCAAGGCGGGTGGGAATGGAATCTCAAGGGCGTTCGCCTGGTTCCCTACCGTCTCCCGGATCTCCTGAAAAATTCTCGGATTTGTATTGTTGAAGGGGAAAAGGACGCCGACAACCTTTGGAAACACCGACTCCCGGCCACTTGTAACCCAATGGGGGCGGGGAAATGGCACGCCGAATGGTCAAAGCTCTTCGAGGGGAAAGAGGTTGTCATCATCCCGGATCTCGACGAGCCAGGCCGGAAACATGCCCTTGATGTCGGAAAGAAACTTTTCGGTCATGCCCTCCACATCAAAATTATTGAGCTTCCCAAGAAACCGCACGTCAAGGACGTTTCCGACTGGTTCGCCCAAGGCGGTACCAAAGACGAGCTTCTGAAGCTGATTGCCGAAGCAAAGGAATGGAGACCGCCCGGAGCAAAGCCGCCTCTCCCGGTCCTGAAGGCGTTTACCGCCTCAGACCTGGAAGAGATGATTTTTCCGGAGCCCAAATGGGCGGTTCCCGGCCTTCTCCCGGAAGGCTTAACCATTCTCGCCGGTAGGCCGAAGCGCGGGAAAAGCTGGATGGGACTTGGTATAGCTTTGGCCGTCGCCAGCGGCGGGAAAGCCCTCGGAAAAATCGACGTGGAAAAAGGGGATGCCCTGTATCTCGCTTTGGAAGACAATCCCCGCCGTTTGCAAAATCGCCTGGCTGTATTGAAGGACCCGGGAACAAGCCTCCCTTCCCGGCTTCACCTGGTCACGGAATTTTTGCCTCTCCAAATGGGAGGGATGCAAAGTCTTTTGCTCTGGCTCGACAAGCACCCGAAAACCCACCTGGTCGTTATCGACACCTTGGGAAGGATCCTCCCGAGCGGGAAAGGGAACAATAACCAGTTTGTCGATGATTACCAGTTCATCGGAAAACTTCAGAAACTCTCTATTGATCGTGGATTTGCTCTCCTGGTCATTCATCATATCCGGAAACAAAGCGCGGACTACGCGCTTGACCGCGTGGCCGGAACAACCGGTATCACCGGCGCCGCCGATTCCGTCTGGGTCTTGGACACCGGAAAGGGCGAAGCAAGCGCAATCCTTCATGTCACCGGCCGGGATATCGAAACTCAGGAAATCGCGATGAAGTTTGAAAACGGGATTTGGTCTTCCCTCGGGGAAGCAAAAAACATTGCGGTTAGCGGGGAAAGAAAGGCAGTAATGGACCTCATAACGGGTGAAGGTCCTTTGTATCCAAGGGAAATAGCCGATCTCCTGAGGAAGAATTACGGGACAACCCGCTATCTTCTCTTTGCCATGAAGAAAGACGGGCAGTTAGGGAATAACGAGAAGGGGCAATACACCTTAGTCCCTTAACACACACTAAACCCCCAAACGGCCCAAACACCCCAAACAGTGCAAACGCCCCAAACACCCCAAACAGGCCAAACACCCCAAACGGGACCGTTTGGGCTAGAGACCCCACCCCAAACGGTGCCCAAACGGTCCAAACACGGTATGGGAGCGGCTTTAGTTGGGTACCGTTTGGGCGTTTGGGGTGTTTGGGGGTACGAACAAAAAACCCCGAAAAACTGGAAGTCCGGAACCGGTAAACCGGCATCCAGACAACAAAGAGCGTTCCCCCGTCCGGCCGAGCGGCCCAAAAATGGACGGGGGAACGCCGACGAAAGACCCGCCAAAACGCGGACCGCTATTCGCGGCCCGCGCGGGATTCGGAGCCGTGGCGGTCGTCCAGCGGACGCCCGCCACGGGGAACCAAAAGCAAAAAAAGCGGAATCGCCGGACGGCGAGCGCCGCCCGTATGCGGAATCGGAGGAGTTGCGCCGGGTTTTTCGGATCGGCGCAACCGACGGAAGAACGCGGTAGCGCACCCGGACGGGGAAGCCCCGACCGGGCAAACGCGCACAAGAACCATTTGGAAATAAGCGGTAGCGGCCCGACCGGGAGCCCGGCACGGTTGCCGCTCCTGATTTGGAATTCGCCGGAACCCGCCGCCGGCCTTGCGTTCGGGAAAGCCGCTTCTCGTCCTGTTAAACCGGCCCGGGGTTCGGCAAGTCGTTTCACTCCTCCGCCTCACCACCAGGCCGGTTTTCGGAAAGGCCCTCTCCGGCGCGAAAAGCGCGCCTCCGAAAGCGGGCCTTTCCGCAGGTCGAGAAAACGCCCGCCTACGCACCCCTCGCGGGGCGCTCCGGCCGGACGTTTACCGCGGCTTCCCCTTCGTTTCCCGGCAATGTCTCCGGTAGATCCGGGGCGGCGAATGGAGAACCACCGGGAGAACGTTCAACCATCCGGCCGAGCGGCCCAAAGATGGATGGTTGAACGCCGAAGAAAAACCCGCCAAAACGCGGATCGCCTGCGGCGACCCGCGCGGGAGCCGGAACCGTGGCGGTCGTCCGCCGGACGCCCGCCACGGGGAACCAAAAGAAAGAACCAAAAGAAAGAACCAAAAGAAAGAACCCACCCCCAGGCCGGGCGGGGCCTGGTCCCGGCTTGCTCCGGGAGGCGCGATCGTGGCCTTTCGTTCGTCCGGTCGTGCTTTTTGGCTACCGCCAAAAAGCAGGGGTGGGGGTTAGCTCCGGGGCAGGCTGCGGGCGGGGCGGGTCATATTTTTTTCACTCCGCTTCGCTGCGTAAAAAAAATACCGGGCTGTCCGCTCCGCTAGGCAAAACCCGCGCCAGTCCCGGCCCTCCCTGGCCGGTCCTGTCACGGGTTTTGCGGCGTCGCCATCTGATAAGAAATTTCTTATCAGACGCATCCCTTGCCCCGCCCCGTCCTCGGCCTCCGCCCGGCGGGAGCCCGCCGGGGTCGGCTTTACATAACACGCATTATGCAAACTTACCCCTACGCCAAGCCCCACCCCGCCGCGCTCACGCGCGGCCGACCGTCCAGAGCCTTCGTGATGCCATCGAGGGTTTGTGGTATTATAAGTTTCCCCCGGTGCATCCCTTCCCACAGGCTTGGTATACGAATTTCAAAATACTTATATTGCTTACTAATGTTACTTTGGTTTATAATAGTTACAACTCGATTTGGAGGCGTTATATGGAAAAAGCCATGACCAGAATTAACATTCCTCTTGAGTCCAACCTCCACCGGAAAATGAAATCCATCGCGGCAAATCTTGGTTTGAAGGTGAAGGAATTCGTTATTAGTGCCATCAAAAAGGCCATTTCCGAGACCAAAAGAGAAAAAGTGTTCGATGAAACATGGTCTTCAAAGGATGAAGAGTGGTTGGAAATTGGCCGTGAAGACGCCTTAAAAGCATTAGCCGAGGCGGAAAAAGACATTCCGCCAAAGGAATTAAAAAAATATCTCCAAGCATTTAATGGGCTTGGCACGCCGATAAAATGGAACCCGAAAACCAAGTCGTTTGATGAGGGAAAGCTGTGAATCCTTCAGTCGGATGGGTTCTCTGCGTAAACCTTGCACAAAGAATTCCTACCGGTCACGAGCAAGAAGGCTTGCGGCCTGTTATTGTGGTTGGCCTTCCCTCTCTTGCCGGTCAGCCCCGTTACCCGGTAATAGTCGTTGTTCCATTAACCACGGATAGGGAGCAGAAATGGGTTCAGAGTTCCCCGACTTTATACCCGAAACTTCCTTCCAAGGCAGGTGGCTTGCCGAAAGATTCCGTTGTTTTGCTCGATCAAATCCAAATCATTGACGCATCCCGCATTGTTTTGAAACTCGGGGAACTGAAAAAAAATGAGATGGGACCGATTGCAAAAGGACTAAAGAAAATACTGAATTTCCACCTGTAAAAATCAGTAAAAGTACTGATATAAAAGATCGTTAATTTGTGCAATAATTCTGATTAATATGGCTGTTTTGCAAAAACTTTCTTGAAACACTTTTAGACACACCAGAGGAATACTCTTTTAAGGGGAGGAAACATGTTTCCCATGAAAAGACTTTTTGCGTGCATTTTCCTTTTAATTGCATTTGTTAATACGGCTTTTTGTCAAACCCCCACTGACCAAAACCCACCGATTATTTCAGCATCTGTTACTCCTAATCTCGATTCAACTTTTGATGATCCCGATTGTGATGGTGTACCAGGCGTAAGCGAAATATGGAAACAATCTCAAAGTGTTTCATTGCTAAAAGGTTCCTTGCTTCGAACGCTTTCCACGAAAAATAGCGTTTTAAAATCTTCAGGGATGGGTTCCGGAAAGAAAATCCTTTTCCACACCAGATTGAATACCACTTGGCTTAACTTTACGACTTCTTTGAGAGATATGCTTGCCGACAGTGGCTATGACATAACGATTCATGACGCTGATGAACCGATTCCCGATCTTTCCGGTTATGATGTTTTAGCTGTTATCAATAGTCTTGGTGATTTAAGCGATCATCGTGCCCTTCTCCCCGATGAACGTTCCGCTATCCAAACCTTCGTTGGAAACGGCAAAGGTTTCTTTTTCACCGGTGATTATCTGTCTTCTCAACTATACAAATTCAACGATATTTCCTCCGTTTTTGGAATTACCATGGCTCTCCAATATGTCGATTATATTCCAGTTGGGGGCCCCGGCGGGGTAACATTCATTTATGTCTCAAATTGGTGGGCTCCGGCTTTTGATTTCATCAGTTATTACGGAACGGGTGGCATGACTCCCTCTCAAATTATTCTTCAACGGGCGCCGTTTAATACATATTCTTGGTTTGTAAATTCCGATCACGATATTTACAAGGATGTAAATATCGTCCTTGTAATGGGCTCAAGCTTTGTAAAACCAAAAGTCTTTGGTGTTGCCGCAACCCGAACACATCCTACGTCCGGACGACCTCGAGATTATCCCATAACGAACGGTTATCCTCTTCAAACTGCGCTTGAATACGGAACCGGTCGTGTTTTTATTGGTTGTGATTCGAACTGTTTTGCCAACGACGGCTTTTCTACCGCAGTCTCAGCCGGTGCCGATAATGCTACTTTTGCTCTTAATATCTTCAATTGGTTAGCCATGGCGAGTGCACCGACCAGCGTCGAAGTTGCTTCCGTAACGGCGATTCCTTCCGGCCTTTGGATTGACGAGGCGGGTGCCGGTTCAGGTATTGTTTTTCGGGCTGTTACGACCGCGCCGACAACTCCGACTTACGTTTCCTTCAAAGTGATTGATCCGAACGGCCTTGAATTTCCGATAGGAAATTCCTTAATAGAACCGTCCGGTTCGGAATACGTTGCTTCTCAATCCTGGTGGGGAAACGGTATAACAACTGCTTCAGGAACATTTCGGGTGGTTGCCTGGATCGATTCCAGCACGCAGGAAACTACCTTTACGGTAACTCATGTTGCTGGTTCATCTCTCGGCATGGGTAAATGGATGCTGACGAAAAAAGATCCGAAAGCCGAGTTACCGCCTGATCCCATGCCCGTGCATTGTCCGCAACAATCTTGGGATTTTTTGATTGGTGAATCTGACGGTTATTTCAACAATCTTTCTATGACTGATCCTGTAGGTATCCCTTCCGGAAATTTCATTCTTCCCGAAATCGATTTAACATTGAATTCACGGTTTCCTTTGGTTCTTGCCCGAATTTATAACTCCCTCGATCCCCAAGTAGGTCCTTTTGGTCGCGGTTGGTCCACTCCGTTTACTTCCCATCTCGAATTTGTCGCGAGCGATATAGCTTTCGTAAATTCAGACGGTTCGCGAATTCTTTTCGCTAAAACCAATGATCAGTTCAAAGCACCCGACTGGTCAGAACTTCGATTATCTTACGCCACCGATACCGCTTATTGGTCCGTGTCTCACCCTAACGGTGCGGAATGGACATTCAACGATAAGGGCAAAATAATTCGAATGTCTCGCGCTTGCTGTGGGATGGGTGCAATTGACGCTTTGCTTTTCGATTACGACGGTTCAGACAGATTAACCCGTGTGAGCAATCCTGTCGGTCTGTTTTTGGATTTTTCATATAATACGAACAACCGTATCATTTCGGTGGTTGATTCCACTTCGCGCACTCTTTCTTACGGGTATGACAGTAAAGGTAATTTAACAAGCTTTACCGATCCGATCGGTCGAACAACACTTTACACTTATAGCCAAGACGATTTTATGGTAACCGTTACAAAACCCGGCAACCGTGTAACTTCCGTAACTTACATTGATCGTCGGGTTTCTTCGGTAACTTCTCCTGACGGTGCCGTCTCCATGTTTACATGGGATTATGATAATCACAAACTCACCATTACCGATCCCGTCGGAACAAACCATGAATACGGCTTCACGGCGAATTGGCATCTTGTGTCCTATTCCATTCCGTCAATGGGTATTTCCAAGCAGTTTGTTTCTTCAGGTTCTGCTTTGGTCGAAATGGCCGATGCTTTGGGAAATAACTCGCATTATTCCTATGGTTCCGATGGTTTGGTAAATTCGATTACCGACGCTTTGGGTAATACCACGACATATACTTGGGACCCAACCTTTCACAAGTTGACCAACAAGATTGATTCATTAGGCCGGGAATGGCGTTATATCTGGTGCTATCGTGGAAATTTGTGGTCGGAAATAGATCCGATAGGCGGAGTTACTTCTTATACATACGATGCTTTCAACAACCGCACTTCCAAAACCGATCCCTTGGGTCGTGTGACCCGCTTTGTTTATGATTCTTTGGGAAATCGCCTTGTGCAGGTTATTGATGCACTGGGTGGTATTTCAAGTTTTTCTTATGATATGAGAGGAAATCTTATATCTTCTTCCGATCCTCTGGGTCGAACAAGCAATTTTGAATATGATCTCATGAATCGTCTTACTAAAACCGTCTATCCTGATGGTCGGTTCATTACTTTGGAATATGACTTGGCCGGCAATGTTGTTTTGAAACGAGACAATCTAAGTCGCGAAACAGGTTTTATGTACGATCTTTCCGGTAGAATTCTCACAACGACAAGGCCTGACGGCACGGTAATTTCTTCTTTATACGATTCCGCTGGTCGTAAAGTTTCGGAAATCGATTCGCTGAGTCGTGTTACCCGATTCGAATATAATAGTAATGGGCTTTTAGTAAAGACGATATACCCGGATAATACGTTTGAAACCTTTTCGTACGATTCTGAAGGCCGCTTAACGAGCAAAACCAACGAATTAGAGCAAACCGCAAATTTTGAATATGATCCTTTAGGCCGTTTGCTGTGCACGATAGACCCGACCGGGGCGAGGTGGGAAAGTCAATACGACGCCGTGGGACGTAAGATTGCCGATAAAGACCCGCTTAATCGGGTCACGGCCTACCAGTTTGATAATTTGGATAGAATCACCAAGGTTATCAAGCCCGACAATTCTTTCGTAACGAATTCCTTCGATGCCGTGGGTAATTTACTGTCGACCGTAGACGCGCTTGGAAACAATTGGTCATGGGTTTACGACAACCTGAATCGGCAAGTGAAAGCGATTCAACCCAACGGTGCGAATTCAATGACGACGTTTGATGCTGCTGGGCAACCAATCGCCGAAGCCGATGCGTTGGGCCGGATTACACAATATTCATTTGATCTTGGTGGTAGAAAAACCGCCACCACAGATGCTTTAGGCAATGTATGGCGAAATAATTATGACAACGCCGGTCGTTTGGTTTCTTCAGTAAATCCCTTGGGTGCGGTGTCTTCGATGACTTACGACATAATGGATCGCGTCGTCAGCCAATCCGATCCCCTCGGCAACGTTACTTCGTTCGAATTCGACAATGCCGGAAGGCGAATAGCCAAGACCGACGCAATGGGTCGGCGATCGATAACGGCTTATGATCTGCGCGACCGCATAACCAGTGAAGCAGATCCCGAAGGCCACACGGTTTCTTTCGGCTATAACCTCGCCGGTCAGCGTATTAGGTTAACCGACGGAGCCAATCGCACATGGCATTGGGAATACGACAGTTTGGGGCGTGTCGTCTCTGAGATAGACCCGCTTGGCAATACGAACCGCTATGGGTTCGATTCCGTTAGCAACCGCACAATATGGACAAATGCCAGAAATCAAGCAACAAATTATACCTTCGATACTATGAATCGCTTGTTTCAGGTGAATTATCCTGACGGTACCGTTGCTACTCTTACTTATGACCTGGAAGGCCGTGAACTCTCGCGGAGTGGCCCCGCCGGATGTGTCACAAAAACTTATGATTCCGTGGGTAATATGACATCCGAGGCGTTTTCAGTCGTAGGGGCGCCACTTGCCGCGCCCAAGAAATGGCAATATTCTTTCGATCCTACAGGAAACCGCATCGGCGCTATAGATCCCGAAGGAAAGGTTTTCAAATACAGATTTGATGCGCTTAATCGAATGGTGGAACTTGACCCGCCTGAAAAAGGCGATAAAATCAAGTTTTCCTTCGATTCTGCCGGAAAGCTTATTACGGAAGAGCGGCCAAGCGTTAAAACAACAAACATTTTTGACTTAGCCGGTAGGCTTTTACAGGTAAAACACAAACGCGATCATGGCCCGGAAAAAATCGTTGCTTCTCGAAATTACCAATATAATTCAGTCGGAAACCGCATCACTGAACAAAGCGAAGCGGGTGAAATCACCAAATATTCCTTTAATGGCTCTGATTGGTTAACCAAAGTTCAATATCCCCATGGCCGGCAGGTTTCATACAGCTACAATGGTGCGGGTGACCGCCTCACCGAGCTTTCCGAAACACCGACTATTGAAGGGCATGGCCATAACACGCACCCAGCCACGATAACCGTTACTTTGAATTTTGGTTATGACCTCGCCGGAAGAATGATCTCAAGAGCATCGGATACTTTCGTTTTCGATCCCGACGGCAATTTAACCGTTGAAGCGCTGCTCGCTGCACCCGGTTGTTTGCCCGAAGAATCCCGATATTTCTGGTCTTCAGATAATCGCCTTGTAAAGGTCGAAAAAGATATCGAATGTCCGAAACACGGGAAAAAGAAGTGTCATCAATGCCCACAAACTTTTACCTTGGCTGAGGAGTATTCTTACCTTCCGGAATCCTGGAAACGAATCACCAGGAAAACCGGCGATCAAACTTTCGTCAGCATTTATGACGGCAACGACGAAGCTTTGGAATACCAGCTTAAAACCCATAAAGATAAAAAAGAACATGATTGCATCTGTCGCTGCAGCAATCACCGAAGGCCGCATCTAAACCTCATTCATGAATTCATCGGAGGTCCCGGCACTGATGATCTTGTAACCACCAAATATCATGGTAGAACCCTCGAGATGTTAAAAGACGGATTAGGTTCCACGATAGCCCTCACGAACAAGGCAGGGCATGCGGTATCACGCATGAATTACGACGCATGGGGAAATCTGCGATTCCCGGATAAGCCGGGCTATGGTGTCGCTCCCTGCAAAGAAGGTGATTTAGACAACATTCTCGACAACCTCGAAGGGAAATACTCCTTCGGCGAGCCGAACCACGACGGGTATCATTATGGGCGGCATTTCGCCAAAGTCTTGACCCCGTTTTTATTCCAGGGTCGGCGCTGGGACGGATTCTCTCAGACCTACAATCACAGGCATCGTCAATATAATCCGAAATACGGTCGGTGGCTGAGTCGCGATCCGATCGGATTTTTCGGGGGTCGCAACCTCTGGAATTTCGTCAACAACAACCCTCTCCGTTTCACTGACCCATGGGGGCTGTTGGAACTGATTACCAATTCTCAAGGGTATTTTTTGATTGATGATTGGGGAAATTGGAAGAGAGTTTCTCAGAAGGACGCTGAAGACCTTGAAAAGAGTTTGTGCATTGAAGCCAAGCAACAAGAATTTGTAAGGCTTTCTCAAAGCGGGGACCAATTCTTTTTTACTGGCAAGGAACTTTTCAAGGCGTGGTTAATGGCTGCCTTTACTGAATGGCAGCTCCCACAAAACACACTTCAAGGTCTAATGCGAAGCAACCAGCCTTCAACAACAAAACTTTATCGGGCTGTGAGTGTGGAAGAGTACAACCAAATTCTTTCAACCGGTAAGTTTGAAGTAAAGGGTGGGGCGGAAGGAAAATACTTTGCAGAAAGCCCAACTGATGCGTCTACCTGGGGAAGTAAGATGATGGGAACAGGGAACTTTAGAATCATCGAAGCAGAGTTCCCTAGCGATGCCTCGAATCAATTTTACCGCTGGGATAGACTTGATGGTATCGGGCCTGCCAGATTTGGCGAAATGAATCAACTGAAGGATGCCAAGATAAAACCATTTCAGTGAACACAAAGACCGTTAGCGTCGAAGTATTTTGGGTTCCGGCTGCGATGGGGGGGCGGAAGGCTTTGCCCAGCGAGAAAAGGTATGTTTCAGTTTCCCGATTCGGAGAAGATGATGAAACCTGGAAAAATGAGGCTTGGAGCATTGTTCTTGATTTTGAAGAACCCCCAATGAGTTATGATATTCCGACAAGAGGGAAGGCAACCTTTCTTGCCGAGGATGCCCCGCAAGAAAGGTTGCAGGAAGGGAAAAGCTTTGAAGTTTATGAGGGTTCTCGAAAAGTTGCTGTAGTGAAGGTGATTTCTGTTGCTTTTTGAGACGGCTAGAGGAATGAAAAGGGTGATAAATGCTTGAACTAATAAAGAGTATCGGCCAAACAATTACTCCCCAAATGGCTTTGGGAATTTTCGGATTTTGTGCAACCGTTCTTTGTGGTGGCTTGGCTGGTGCAATTTATTCTTCTCGTTATTTTGCGAAACGTTTCAAAACTGAGATTTCGATGAAGTTTATTTCTGAAGAATTCGTTCGTGTCGAGGAAGTTGAGGAAGCAATTAAAATTCTTCGCGATATAACTTATCAAACTGAAACAATGAATGCGGATGGTGGAAGTACGATTTCAGCTAATCGAGAACAGTTTGGCAAGGTAAGGGTATCACCCAGATAGCTGCGTTAATATACGCTAAGGAAAATTTCACAGCCTGATTTTGGTTTTGTCCAAAACATATTCACCATAGAGAATCACATTTTCCCATGTAATTGGGCTTACATGCGCCATCAGCTTGAGGTCGATGCCGTTTCCTTCCGGGTCACATTGCAAGATTACCCTATTTATTTCTTTTGCCTGCCAATAAACAATGGCAGCCAAGATCAGGGTTAGACAACTGCATGAAATTTTTTGTTCCTGCAAATCTCGAGTGCTGATTCTTCCGCGTTTGCCGTAATTCAAATCTCTTGCCAGGGCGTGAAGCTGTTCCCCTTTCAAAAGGCCACTTCGGGTTCTCTGGCGCAGAGCCTTGTCTGACATATATTGCAAAATATGTTCGGTTTTGAAGATTCGCCCCAGTTCTCGATTAGCACGACAAAAATGATTCTTTCCCGTGAAACCATTCAACCTGCTCATAGCGGTAGATGCTGTAACATGGCCGCATTCCAATGATGCATAAAAATGGCCCATCCTATCCCATTGTTCGACAATCCATTCCATGTGAATTGTGTGCCCATGCCGGTCTACAAGTGGGGTCAGCGCTTTTATGTCTTTATTTTTGTCGATGCGATAAATCCGTTGTTTATGCAAACCGCGAATACGTGGTGAAAACCTTCTGCCCAACAGGGTGAAAGCGGCAAAATTATTTTCGGTGTAACCGTGAGTGTCGGTGTAATGTTCTTCGAGGGGAAGGTCGGTTTCGTTGTAGAGAAGGCCGTCAAGAACATATGGTGCGTCTCGGTCGGTACATTCTATGGGGAAGCTGAAGAATGGAGCATAATTGTCTGCAACAAAGGTATAAAATTCCAGGGCAAAGTCGTTGAATTTTTGGCTGTAGGTTTGTTGAAGCACTTTTCGAGACATACTGAATCGTTGACCGTCACTGCTTGAGGTTGTCCCTTTCCCCCACGCCTTGGTAACATTGAGGTTGCTGATAGCATTAACCACTACGGCCAAAGCGCCTCTCTGTGACTCTTCCGAAAGCATCCAATCGCTAATATGTTTGATTCGGTGGTAGTTTATCCCTTCAACCATGTGCGACATCGTGTATGGACCAATATTACAACCCTGCGCCATGATCGTAGCCAGAATGTAGGGTATCAGCCAGAATCGTGTAATTTTATACGCTAAGGCCCCTTTTTTTGCTTCGAAAACTCGTCTCATTTAATGAGTTTTCGATCAACCACATATTCGCCGTAAAGCACGATGTTATCCCATTCAATCGGGCTTACGTGCTCGAGAAGTGAGAAATCAAGATCA
>Ga0209749_1000847_pt1 | contig 34497 bp, 27 predicted proteins | sample EPASupsiteSAE347_FD_187267 | JGI IMG/M metagenome (GOLD analysis project Ga0209749, IMG submission 187267) | Bioremediated contaminated groundwater from EPA Superfund site, New Mexico - Sample SAE3-47 (SPAdes) (version 2) | ecosystem: Environmental > Aquatic > Deep subsurface > Groundwater >...
CAAACTGAAGAAACAGATTGACTATAAGCAGCGCCAAATTCTAAACTCGCTTCGGTCAGGTGATTAATGGGGCAGACTTCCTCTCTTTGTCATTTGCTTTAGTCAGGTTTATTTATGGGGCAACGCGCATGGCATACCGGGGTTCGATAGGGTAATGCCAATCCATTATGAGAAAGGTCCTTCATGATTGACTTGCATACGCATTCGACGTTTTCCGACGGCAGTCTTACACCCGAACAGCTTGTGCGTGAAGCGGAACACGCCCGCCTTTCGGCCCTGGCACTCACGGACCACGACAGCATCGGCGGCTTGGAGCGGTTTATGGCCGCCTGTTCCAAAAGCATCTTGCGCGGCGTTCCCGGCGTGGAAATCAGCGTGGATTGCAACCCTCCCGACGCCACGATGCACATTCTCGGTTATTTCATCGACCCGGCCAATGCGGAACTCAATGAGCACATCAACCGGCTTTGTAACGGCCGCCGGCATCGCAACGAGGAAATTCTCAAGCGGCTGAATGCGATGGGCCTGATGCTTACCATGGAAGAAATCTCCTCGTTTGCCGGTGAAAATAACGTGGGGCGCTTGCACTTTGCCCAGGCCCTCGTCATGCGCGGCTATGTCCGCACCACCCAGGAGGCGTTCGATAAATACCTGGCCAAGGGCAAGTCCGGCTACGCCAATCGTCTGCGCTTCAAGCCTTTTGGCGGCGTGGACATGATTCGCAAGGCCGGCGGCATTGCGGTGCTCGCGCATCCCTTTACCTTGAACCTGGGCAAACAGGCGCTGGCCGATTGCGTGGGCGAACTCGTGCAGGGTGGGCTCCAGGGCATTGAAATATATTATCCCCAGCATGCGCCCAAACTTGTCCGGCAATATCTTGATTTGGCCGAGCAGTTCCATCTGGTCGCCACCGGCGGCACCGATTTTCACGGCGCCCCCATGCCGGACGTCAAGCTCGGCCGCGGGTTCGGCGTGCTCGATGTGCCCAATTCGGTGCTGGAGCAATTGGATGCGCTCCGCTCGTAATATCACCGGCCTTTATGTGCATATCCCCTTCTGCGACGGCAAATGCGCCTACTGCGCGTTTTACTCCGTCCGCTACGAACCGGCCCTGGCCGACCGCTGCCTTGCCGCCGTGGCGCTGGAACTGGATAAATTCAAGCCGCTGGCGCCGGCAACGATTTACATCGGCGGCGGCACTCCTTCGGCGCTCTCCACGCGCCAGATCGCCCGGTTGTGCCGGTTGCTCCGTGATCGCGCTGCCACCCGCCGGCTGGTCGAGTGGTCGGTTGAAATCAATCCCGGCTCGGTGGATGCGGAAAAAGCGGCCATCCTGGCGGCAGCCGGCGTCAATCGGGTTAGTGTGGGTGCGCAATCGTTTGACGATCGCATCTTAAAAACACTTGGGCGCCGCCATGCGGCGGCCGATACGGTCAAGGCCATTACCATCCTGCGCGCCGCGGGCATTGAAAATATTGGCCTGGATTTGATCGCCTGCGTGCCGGGGTGTGCGCGCGCCCTCTGGCGTAAGACGCTTCGGCAGGCCGTGGCATTGGCGCCGAAACATGTGTCCGTGTATGCCCTGACCAACGAGGAAGGCACGCGCCTTAACCGTCTCCTCGGTCAGGGGAAAACGGCGTTGCTCTCGGAGGAGGCGCAACTGGCCATGCTGGATTTGGCCGAAACCGAATTGACCCAAGCCGGGTTCGGGCGCTATGAAATTTCCAATTATGCCCGGAGCGGTTTTGAATGCCGCCACAACGTGGCCTGTTGGCGGGGCGAGGAATATATCGGGCTTGGGCCGGCAGCCGCTTCGCACGCCGGTCTCAAGCGCTGGACCAACCGTCCCTGTGTAAAAGCTTACTTGGCGGCGGTCGAAGCGGGCCGGATTCCTCCGCGCGATGTCGAAACATTGACCCCGGCACTCAAGCGACAGGAGCAGGCGATCTTTGGCCTGCGCATGGCCGAAGGTATTGCGGCGAATATTGCCGCAGAATATTCGCCGGCTTTGGAACGGCTTCGGTCCGACGGCCTGGTGGATTTACGCACTGGCCGTTGGCAGCTGACCGCGCGCGGCCGTAACCTGGCCGATTACGTGGCGGTGGAATTGATGTAGTAGATGCGCCCTGGGTGCGCCACTGCTATTGTAATGTCCCATCAACAACTTTATTTTGATTGTCATTCCGGGCTTGACCCGGAATCCAGTCTTTCTGATCTGGATTCCCGCTGGAGTTCCCGCCTGAGGCGGGTCTGCCTCTGGCATGATACCCCGTGCTTTGACACGGGGCGGGAATGACACGATTCAGAATTAATGTAAACAAGCGTTAGGAGCCCCCACCCTGCCCAAAAAACACCTTTTTTCTTTGCCGACGACAGATTATGATATGAACGAATTTGATGGGAGAGATTATGCCGTCAACTTGGACCAAATCTTTAATCGAACTGATCCGGCGGACCTCGTCGGACCTGCCGCGGGATGTGGAAACAGTTCTGCGCCAAGCCCGGCGGCATGAAAAGCCGCAATCGCCCGCGCGCTGGACGCTCGACACCATCCTGGACAATGTCCGCTTGGCGCGCGCGCGTCGTGCGCCGCTCTGCCAGGACACGGGCACCTTAATGTTTTACTGCGAGGTGCCATTCCGTTTCGATACCCGAAAGTTGACGGCCGCCATCCACGCCGCCGTTCGGCACGCCACCCGCCAGGGGAACCTGCGGCCAAACACGATTGATCCGCTAACCGGGTGTTCCTGTGTGCATAATCTCGGCGCGGGTACACCTGTGATCCATATTGAGTTTGCTTCGCGCCGGACAGTAGCCATCCGGCTCATTATGAAAGGCGGCGGAAGCGAAAACGTGAGCACCCAATATAGCCTGCCGGATGCACGCCTCAAGGCCGGGCGCGACCTGGAAGGCGTGCGCCGCTGCATGTTGGATGCCGTGGTGCAAGCCCAGGGCCAGGGGTGTGCACCGGGTGTACTGGGAGTTTGCATCGGCGGTGACCGCGCCACCGGCGCCGAATACGCCAAACGCCAATTCCTGCGACTTTTGAGCGACCGTGCTTCGGAAGCACGCTTGGCCGCACTGGAACAACAAGTGCTCGCCGATGCGCAAAAGCTGGGTATCGGGCCTATGGGATTTGGCGGGGCGACCACGCTCCTGGGCGTCAAGGTCGGCGCCCTGGCCCGCTTGCCGGCTTGTTACTTTGTGAGCGTGGCTTATATGTGCTGGGCGTTTCGGCGGCGGGGTATTGTGCTGGATGCCGCCGGCCGTGTCGTGCGGTCATTGTATGATTGAAGTGCGTTTATGTAGCCGCGGCGGTGACGCCGTGGCCTCCGGAAGAATCCACGCCCTCACGGGCGCGGCTACCCGTCCGAAAAATCCCAAATCGAAAAATCGGCAATCGAAAATGCTTACGACGCTGACATATCCATTTACCCGTGCATCCATCCGCCGGCTGAAAGTTGGCGAGCGGGTGCTCCTGTCCGGACGGATTTTCACGGGCCGCGACCGTCTGCATAAATTTTTGGCGGAAGGCGGGTCTGCACCGGTATGTTTTAAGAACGGGGCCATTTATCATTGCGGCCCGGTGGTGATCAGGGAAAAGGGACGATGGCGCGTGCGTGCCGCCGGGCCGACCACCTCCATCCGCGAAGAGCCATACATGGCCGCCATCATCAAGCGGTATGGCGTGACCGTAATTATCGGCAAAGGCGGGATGGGTAAGGCCACGCGTCAGGCCTGCCGCCGCTACGGGTGCGTTTACCTCCACGCCGTGGGCGGCGCCGCCCAAGTGCTGGCCGACACGGTAAAGAAAGTTTGCGGTGTCCATTTCCGCGATACCTTTGGGCCGACGGAAGCCCTATGGGAGTTGGAAGTCGCCGATTTTCCCTGCCTGGTAACGATGGACGCGCACGGCCACAGTTTGCATGCGGTGATCGCCAAACGGTCGGAAGCAAGAATATAAACAAGGAAATTCAATGCATGCCCGGGAACGGTTCCTGAAAACCCTGCAATTCGATCATCCAGATAAAGTACCGCTCGAGCCCGGCGGAGGGCGCGAATCCACGCGCGCGCGCTGGCGTTGCGAGGGATTGCCGGCTACAGTGACTAATATAGCCGAGTATGCTTATCGTTGCGCTGGCGGCAAGCAGGCCTGGCCGCAGGAGGGCGCAGACTTCCCTGTGCAGGAACGCATGATCCCGCAATTTGAAGAAAAAGTGGTCGAACGCCGGGCTAATTCCCAAGTCGTGCAGGACTGGAAAGGGAATATCTGCGAGATCGGTCTGGAATTTACCGTGGAATATCTCCGGCATGCGAGTGATTTTGTTACCCGCCGCTGGATCAAGTGCCCGGTCGAAACACGCGCGGACTGGGAAGACATGCAACGCCGCTACAATTCGGATGATCCGGCGCGGTATCCGGCGGATGCGGCGGCCCTGGGCCAGCGGTTGGCCAAGCGGAAACATGTTGTCGGCCTGCATTTTTCAGGACCGTTCTGGCAGTTGCGCGAATGGCTGGGGTTTGAACAACTGTGCGTTCTGTTTCATGACGATCCCGGCTGGATCCGGGAGATGGTAGCCTTCTGGGAAACGCATGTGGCGCGCTTGTTGGAAAACGCCTTCCAATTCGTTCAGCCTGATTTTGTGCATCTTTCGGAAGACATGGCCTACAAGGAACACGCCATGATTTCACCGGCCATGACCCGCGAGTTCCTGTTGCCGACCTATCAGCGCTGGGGTGAAATCATACGGCGCAACCAATGCCCGATTTACGCCATGGATTCCGATGGCCACGTGGGTGAGTTGATCCCAATCTGGATCGAAGCCGGAATTAATGCTTGCGATCCCATGGAAGTGGCCGCCGGCAACGATATACTGAAATATAGACAGAGGTTTGGGAAACAGATGGCCTTCCGCGGCGGCGTGGACAAACGGCTCATCGCCAAGGGCGGCGCCGCCATCGAGGGCGAAATTAAACGCCTGATGCCAATCATCCGCGACGGCGGCTATATTCCCGGTTGCGATCATGGCGTCCCAGCGGACGTGTCCTGGCCTGATTTTGTGTATTACACCAAACTCCTGGCCCAGGCTACGGGCTGGATGTGAACAACAAAAGACGGAGTTTTTTAACCTGAATGATTCATAAACTTTGCAACATGCCTCGTATCGTCCCGTAGGGACATGCGCGAATAGGCAGGCGCTTCAGCGCCTGCTCAGGCATTCAATCATTTCATCGCGTCCCGTATGGGACGCGCTGATTCGTGTAAACCTTGTACAGGCGCTGAAGCGCCTGCCTATTATCATTCCGTCCCTCCGGGACAGTGGATTATGAATAGATCAAGTTAAGAAATAACCATGCGTATTATTTTCATGGGCTCGGCGGAACTGGCGTGTCCGTGCCTGGACCGCCTGCTGGCTGATCCGGCTGACCAGGTTGTCGGTGTGGTGACCCAACCGGATCGTCCGAAGGGGCGCTCGCTCCAGGTGGCGCCCTGTGCCGTGCATGCTCACGTGGCGGCGCGCGGTATCCCCGTATTGACGCCCGAGAACGTCAATACGCCCGACAGCGTGGCGGCTTTGCGCGCGCTGGCGCCGGACCTGATTGTCGTCGTGGCCTACGGTCAATTCCTCAAGGCAGATATCCTTAACCTGCCGCCGCGCGGGGTTGTTAACGTGCATGCCTCGCTTCTGCCGAAATACCGCGGGGCGGCGCCCATCCAGTGGGCCGTGGCCAATGGCGAAACCGAAACCGGGGTCACGACCATGTTCGTCAACGCACGCATGGATGAGGGCGACATCATCGAGCAGCTTGTGGAACCCATCCGGCCGGAGGATACCGCCGGCAGTCTGCACGACCGGTTGGCCCAATGCGGGGCGAACCTGTTGGCGCGCACGATCGCGGCGCTCCGGCAAGGTTCGATCCGGCGCCATCCTCAGAACGAAGCCGAGGCGACATTTGCGCCGCGAATAAAAAAAGCCGATGGCCGCATGGACTGGCGCCTGCCGGCCACCCAAATCCATAACCGCGTCCGGGGTTTTAATCCCTGGCCGGGTTGTTTTTGCGAGCTTCCCGCCGTGGGCGTTGTAAAAATTTTGAAATCGCGGGTGGAAGCCGGCCGGGGCGAAGCGGCCGGAGCTGTTCTGGAAGCCGCCGGTGAGGGGCCTTTGATTCAAGCCGGCCAGGATGCCCTGCGGCTTCTGGAAGTCCAGCCGGAGGGGCGCAAAGTCATGTCCGGCGCCGCCTTCCTCCGCGGCCACCCGCTCACGATTGCCTCCCGCTGTAACGCATCGGCGGACTGATCCTGATACAGCCTTCCATTTCTATTCGCCCTACCGCTTATTCCTGCCAGGTGACGAGAACATAGTCCAGGGCGGACAACAACGCGGCATGCCATCCGGTGGCGGGATCGGCAAGGTTGGGATCGGCGCGCCCATCGCCGTCGAGGTCCGGCGCGGCGGCGGTGTAAGCTGGTCCGCCAAAGAGCCGGGTCGCCAAGGTGTAATCGCTGCCGGAAAGTTTGACTTGCCAAATCCCGGCGGCGGCGCTGTAAAGCGCCAAATCCATGCGCCGATCACCGTCATAGTCGCCCGGGATTGACACATAGCCGCAATCGCCGAAGTCCGCCGCCGCCAGGTTATATCCGCTCCCCGAAAGCCGGCCGTACCAGAAACCCGGCCGGCCTGGTCCGGTCGCGGGTATGGCTTCGGCATACACGACAAGATCGGCCAAGCCATCGCCATCATAATCGCCCGGCACGGCACGGTAGCCGGAGCCGCCGAAATAGACGGTGACCCAAGTATCGTCCGCCGATGTGAGGCGGATGTACCAGTTGCCGGTGCATTCCTCGTAAAGCGCAAAATCGGGCACGCCATCGCCATCGTAGTTGTCCGTGACCGGTGTCCCGGCCGGGCCGGCGCCGGAGGCCGGCTTATAATCATAGCGGATGTCGTTCATATTCGTCACCGCCCCATTGGCGACGGAAAAGGTGACGAATGTGGGCGGGAACAAGCGCAAATCGCTTGCCGGCTGGCGGCAGGCGCCCAGGAATATATCGTCTTCCCAGTGTTCCAAGTCATAGACATTGGAAACGCTGTGCTGATACACCAGATGCCCGCTTTCAAGGAAGACCTGTACGCCGCCATAAATGGGGCTGACATAGCTGGCCGCATAATTTGCCAGCGGCAAGCTGGGGACGGTGTTCGTGCGGCGCGCGGCGACGATTGCCTGCCAGGCGGCGTCATATTCGGCTTCCTTCTGCCGGATGTCGGCCAGCATCGGCGGATTCCAATCCGTATTGGTGATACCGATCATCCGGTCGAGTACGCGGAACGCCGCCGCGCGGCCGAGTTCCATTCCCTGGCCGTAGCGGCGTTCGGCATTAGAGAGCGTGGCCACGCCCAGGCGGATATCCGGGACCAGCAGCAGGTAGGCGCACATGCCGTCAATTTCACCGCCATGCACCAGCACAAAGTGGCCCTGGTAGTGGCAGGTGACCCACCCCAGGCCATAAGCCAGTTGTTCGGCCGGTGGAATGGTGTTGGTATCACTGCCCATGGGCGTGTGCGGGGTGCGGATGACCGCCAGCACCTCCGCGGAAAGCAGTTGCCTGGAGTCATAGACGCCATTGCCCAGATGCAAACGCAGCCATTGGGCCATGTCGCGCGCGCAGGAGAGGATTCCGCCGGGCGGCGCCGAATTATCCATGTCCCGGTATGGCACGGTCACCGGCACGCCGTTGGAATTCATGATGTGCGGCGTGGCCACGTTGTCAAAATGCGCCAGGTCGCGGATTGTGGTCAGGGTGCGAGTCATGCCCAGGGGCTGGAACAGGCGCGCGGCGACGAATTCGTCCCAGCTCTGGTTGGTGATTGCCGGCACAATCTGCCCGGCCGCCATCATCATCGGGTTGCGATAAAGCATGCCGGCCCGGAAAGCAGTCCCGGGATCGGCCGGCACATAGCGCAGGCGGCGGATGATTTCGGCGCGATCCCAGTCCGAGTTATAGATCAGGAATTCGCACTCCGGGCCCACGCCGCTGCGCATGGCGAGCAGATCGCGCACGCGCATATCGTGGGTGGCGGCTTCACTGTAAAGCCGGAAATCGGGCAGGAACCCGATGACGCGATCATCCCAGTTCAGTTTGCCTTCCTGGACCAGCAGGCCCAGCGAGGCGGAAGTGAAGGTCTTGGAAACGGAGCCGATGGCGAAGATCGTGTTTTCATCCACCGGTTCGGCCGCGCCGAAAGTCCGGGTCCCGTAACCGCGCAGGTGGGCGACAGTATCGTTGGTGACAATCGCCACCGCCAGTCCGGGCAGTCCCCATTGCGGCATGGCATTGGTGATATAGGCGTCAAGCTCCGCGGACGAAAAATTATCCGCGCGCGCCGTCGTCAGCCAGCAGAAAATACCGATCGCCGCCAGCCAATATTGTGTCCGTTTAATCATGTTGAGAGTAAGAGGCACGAACCGGATGCTATACCGACGAGCTACCACTGCTTGTTACGAAAACGCTTCATCAGGGCGAGGATTTCTTCGCGCAAGGCAAAGAGACTGGCACGGTAGTCTTTGAGTTCCTGAGCGGGAAGCAGGTCTTTGGCTTCGACAGCTCCGGCGGCCGCGATGGCCTGATGCAGATGCTGGAGAGCGCGCTTGAGATTGGCCACCACAAACCCGGCATCAACGTCCTCGCCACGGTAGGACAGGGAATTCAGCGCTCCGGCCAGCTTGGCGCCGGTCATCTGGGTCTGAAAGATCATATTATGCAGGACTTCGTCGCCAGTCTCGTCTAATAGACCTTTATTCTTACATTTGTGCCACATGCCCATCGAAATCTCAATTGCACGGAGTGTCAGCGGATGTTGGGGGTGCCCATGCTCATCATGTACCCAGTCCTTGCCCTCCGTCAACGGGTTCGGCTCCAGGTCCGGCAAATCAGTCAAATCATCGCCGTCCTGGTTGTCATCGGTCTCAAGGGCGCCGTGTTCCCTGGCGTCAAGCATGTCTTCCACCCATGTCCAACCCATTTCCCGCGCCACGATCCGTTCCCGGTCAGGATGATCCTTGTACTTATCCAGGAGTTCGCCATACTTATCGGTGCGCCGGTCCGCCGCCTTCATAAACTTTTCCCACGCGAATTCATCCATGGGCGCCTCGCCCTCCGGATCGTATGCTTCGACCTTGTCCTCGCCGCCGGTTATGCGAACAAGAAAATTCCGCATGGCCTCTTGATTCATCGCGCGCTGGGCGCGATCCTGGGCCTCTGTCATCTGCCAAACCGGCGGTGTGATGGTAACGATGTACCCGGCACTTTCGATCACAACACGGCCGTTTGCTTCGCTGAACCATTCCAGATAGATGGCATTACCGATGTGTTCCGGCACAGGCTGGTTTGCCTTCATCAACTCATACATTTCTGCAATGGGGACCTCCGGAATCCGAACCTTGCGGGAGGCGGTCATATCCCCTGCTATACCCTGTTGGAGCTCGTTCAGCGCGACCTGGTCGCCTGCGGCCGGGGTGGGATTGGTAAACGAGAGCAAGCAACCCGCCATGTCGCGCAGTGCATTGCCCTCCAGCTTTAACACGATGGGATTCGTCCGCCCGACAAGCCATACCCGCCCCAACACTATCCCGGGGGTGTGGTTGTCGATTTCACCTTTGATCACACTTGTATCGAGTCGCCAGGCCATAGTTAGAACCAGCCCATCCCTTTTGCCATCGGGGAACAACATAGACTGTGCGGGCTGCAAGCGTCAAGATCAACAGATCGGGAAACGCAATCGGCCAGAAGCTATGCCAAAATGTAGAACCCCTTTCTACGATACGGTTCTTGGCAATGCATTGTATGGAAACCCGGGCGATCACCCGCCTGCGTCGACCGGAGGCAATACCTTCATCCCTTGGGTGAATGCGGCTCCGCGTTGATACCTTGATGGTCAATGTATCCCGGAAATGACTTTTCGAGACATGCCCTGCTGTAGTCAGGTCCAATACGGAGAACGCAGGCGCAGAAAAAAGCGGGTTCCCCTCTGTGATGAGCCGTCTGTTGGCGGACGGCAGCAGTGTAATCTTACGGGACAGGAATCCAACCGGGCCCGCCCAGCGAACCCGATATGGATTCGTAGCCGCTCCCGGATAGACATGCTTGCCAAGTCCCGCTGGCTTCCTGATACACAGTCGGATCGGCCAAGCCGTCGCCGTCAAAGTCGCTTGGCGACGGAACCCAGCCCGTGCCGCCCAAGGTCTGAAACGCGCAGGCATAGTCGCAGCCGGACAATAAGATAACCCATTCACCAGTACTGGAGTTATAGAGGGCCGGATCAGCCAGGCCATCGGCATCGTAATCGGCGGGGACGGGCAACCAGCCCGGACCACCGAAGACGCCGCTTGCGACCTCATAGCTGTTGTCTGAAAGCATAATCTGCCACATCCCCGTTGTTTCCTGATATACCGACAAATCGGTTTCGCCGTCGCCGTCATAGTCTTCCGGGGTCGGCTCGAAACCGGGACCGCCGAGATAACCTTCGTCCGGAGCGTAGTCGCTGTTCGAAAGCAGGAATTTCCAGTAGCCTTCGGATTCCTGATACACAGCGGGATCGGTCAGGCCATCGGCGTCGTAGTCGCCGGGCACGGGACTGAAGCCGGGTCCGCCCAGCGTGGTGATCAGCGGAGCGTAATGGCTGGCGGAACATAGAATTTCCCAAGTCCCTTCGGCTTCCGCATACGTGCCCACATCGGTAAGATCATCGCTGTCGAACAGGCCGGACACGGGAACGCAAGTAGAGCCGGAAGATTGGCTCGAGCAGTTGCTGTAAATATCCTGGATCAGGGCGAAGCACCACTGACCTGATTCGGGATTATACACGGAGAGATCGGTATGGCCATCTGCATTATAATCCCGCAAGGATAGCGTTGCTTTGTTGCGATAGATATATCGTTCGATTTCATCGTAACGCCGCGGCCTGTCCGGGTAATTCGATTTGCGTAGTTCGAAATGGGTAACGGGGAAGGCGTCACAGGCGGGTGCCCGGACGGACAAGCTCTTGAGAAGCTGCCTGTCAGCCGAGCTGGTATAGGTTCCGATACTGACATGGAAATGCTTCTCTTTAGCATCATGGGGCAGTACGTCGCCGACGGCGTCATAAATCGCGTCTCCCAGGGCGCGCAGGGTCCGCGATGGTTTGAGCTTGAAGACGATGTAATCGTCCCAAACCTCGTAGGTCGAGTGGACAATCTTGTCGGCCAGGTTGAAACGTTCCGCAGCGCGCGCGACTTTATGCATGGCCGTCGAAAGAGTCGCCAGCTGGTCGGTGCTCAGCGTGTTGTCAATTCCCTGCAGGGTGATGTGCAGGTTACTCACGGGGTGCCAGGCCACCGTCGTATTGGCGGGCAGCAATCGGGCAATATACTGTTGGCGGTTGATAATACTTTGCTGAGTTTGCTGCGGAAGGTCCAGGGCCAGGAAATAGCTGGCGGCCTGCCCCGTGCCCGCCCCGAGGCCGAGCAGGAACAGGAAGCCGGCCAGGGCGCGGCGCCGGTTGCCATAAAAGCCGTTCACTCGCGATGTTGGAATATGACGTTTCATACGAGAAGCATTTCCTTGCATATGAACCATGTGTCTCTTATCCAGCAAGCCTACTTTTACTTAAATGATATCACAAACGAAGTGTCCCGTCGAGCCGAACATCAATATATTTCGGGTGAACTATTCCTGACGAGATGATGACCTTGCCGGGATAATACGTTTTTACCGTTCCATAACCGTATCGAATCCGTTTCATTTCCGTTTCACGGTGTGGCGCGCGGCCCGGTGACCGTTTCAAATCCGTTTCAATCCGTATCATAACCGTATCAAATCCGTATCAAACCGTTTCATCCCGGAATGATCAACCACGAAGACCCTGATGAGGCATAATTGCGGCCAGACCGAACGACGGCGGGTCCGCCGGTCAATGCTTGGAAACGGGATTTTTTTTAGCGGCTTTTTGTTGCTCGATCAGGTCCATGTAAGTCCGGTAACGGGCGACAATCTGCCGCACGTAATTGATCGGTTCCTGGCCGCGCACGAACCCGCATTTCGCCCGCCGGGCGTATTCCGGCTTGGAAAGGAGCCGCATGGCGTCCTCCACGTTGCCGAACCAGAGATTCGGATTGCGGCCCATTTGCCGGGCCAGTGTGCGCGCATCCAGCACGTGCCCCGCGCCGGCGTTGTACGAGGCCAGCGCAAAAAACACACGGTTGGTGGCATCCAATTCCTGCGGCCCGCGGTCCTGCATGACGTCCAGGTATTTGATTCCCGCATGAATGCTGGTGGGCGGGTCCTTCAAATTACGGAATCCCATCTCCTTGGCCGTGCGGGGCAAGACCTGCATGAGGCCGCGCGCGCCCGATGGCGACACCACGTTCGGGTCAAACCGGCTCTCCTGGTACATCTGCGCCACGATCAAGCGCCAGTCGAAATTATACATCTCCGCGAACCGGCGCACCAGGGGATCGTACGGCGAAATGCTTCCATCCGGATACAGCTTGGCGCGCTCCTGCACGGCTTTCCGGATTTTATCGGGGCTTTTGAAATACAGGTTATAGGTCATATTATAAAACGTGCCCCGATATTCCTTTTTCCAGAATGCATTGATGGCCTGTAGTAATTGCTTGTCCTGGGCGCGCGTAACCCAGCCTTCCGGCTGGGGCGCGCCCAGGGTCAGCACGCCCTTGACGCCATCGAGCCAGCCTAACGCCATGGCCAATACCTGGTCATCCACCACCGTCAAATCGATTTTGCCTTCAGCCACCCATTCGAGAAAGTCATCCGGCTGGGCGCCGGAGGGCGCCGCCCGGCGGTTGACCGTGATACCCTGGCTTTGTAAATTGCCCAGCAGGGTCCACGGGAACGAGGATCGCGGTAAAACGATTTCGCGCCCTGCCAGGTCCTGGACGGTTTTAATGCGGCGCTCGGTAGTGCGGGCCACGACCGTTTCCGCCGCGTAGTTATACGGCACGGAAAATTCGACGCCCAGGGCCCGGCGCTCGCCGGTGACGGTCAGGAAGGCGGCGATGAAGTCGCCTTGTCCGGCCAACAGCATGGGAATCAAGGCGTCATAATCGTTGGCCACGATCACTTCCAAATGCAGGCCGTTTTGCTCGGCGAACCGGCGGGCCATCTCGTATTCGAACCCCCTGAGTTCGCCTTTCCAGAGGAAATACGTGGCGGTCGTATTGACCGTGATCATGCGCAGGATTTTACGCTTCTTGATTCCCGGCCAGTCGTCACGATAGACGGCGGCATTGCGCGCGGCCAGCGGCGCTTGTTTTAAGTAGCTGTTGAGCGCGGCCAGCAACTGTGTGTTCCTTGGGCGCGCGCCCCAGACCATGTCGCGCTCGATGCCCAGATCGAGCACCGGCTTGAGGTCGGAGCGATATTGCCGCACAATGCCCAGCGTGACGCTGTCGGTCAGGATCAGGTCGAGCTTGCCTGCCGCGAGAGCGTCTAAAACGGTGTCGGTGGCTAAAGTCTCCGGCAGAATCTGCAGGCGGATTTCCGGGTAGCGCCGGTTCAATGCCTGGGCGGTTTCCCATTGGGCCGTGTCCTTCTGTACGGCCAGCGAACGTCCTTTCAAATCGGCGATGCGCGTCAGCGCGGAAGTGCTCAGACGGCCGGCAATAAATTCGCGGTAAGAAAAAAGCGGAGCCGAAAAGGCAAGTTTCTTTTTCAAGGTCTCCGTGGGGGTCAGGTAGCTGGCGATTATATCGCCTTTGCCGGCCAGCAGCGCGGGGATCAGGTCGGCGCGGGTTTCAACGAAGACCGCGGCCGGGCGGACGCCGATGGAGGCGCAGAATCCGGCGGCCAGTTCCACTTCGCGGTTGGGCGGGTCCCCCGCGCGGGGGAGATATACCTCATCCTGCCGCAGAAGCAGGAAACGCATACAGCTGCGTTTCTTCAGGGCGGCCAGGTCGCCGGTTTCGATGTAATCCGTGGCCGGCGCCGCGCTCTCCTCGGCGGTCGTAGCCTCCGGCGTTGTCTCCGATGCGGTCGTTACCGCCGGTGCGGTCGTTACCGCCGGCGCGGGCGTTTCCGTCTTCTTGCCGCAACCCGTTGCCAGGAGCAGGAGCGCTGCACCAACCATGGTTGTTTTATTTATCCAGTTCATTTACCCCCGAACAATTTCAAGTGTAAAAGTTACCCCTCCTTTGTAGATAAGCTTACTACAAATGGCAAGCACGGTTTGCGCTAGAGTTTTTTGGGAGGGACGTGGTCTCAACATCCCACGCTATGTGGACACCTTTGAAGCGGAACTGGAGACCAACATAAAGACGATTAGAGTTCTGCGAAATTATCGGGATTTCTGTAGCCGACGTCGCTGACGTCGGAACTTCCGGGGTCAACGACCCCGGCTACAATCAGAAATCATCTTTTCCGGCTATTTTGCAGAAGTCTATAAAAGACGATCCAAAAGGAGATTGAAGGCCAACTGGGTAAAAACCCGGATAAAGATGGCTAAGTACTTGAAAGCAAATTGGTTGTGCTATATAACGTCCAATAACCAGAAAGTGCTTTACATATTCCGACAATATGTATACATAATGCCAGTTTTTGAACATGTCGCGTAGGATGTGTATATCCAAGGACAATTTTTATGCCCCCGGCGGATCCGCACAGGCAGAACCACGAATATCCGTAGTGATAACGTGTGAAAAAATGAACCCGGGTACTGCGTGAGGCTTGCCACGCTTTCAGCGTGATCACGCGGCCAACAGTTCCCCTTGTTTTTGAGGGTTGTTGTAGGCCCTCTTCGATTCCTGCCGGTATTCGTGTCAACCCGCCTGCAACGCTGTAGCACTATGGGCAGGTCCATGCTCATCAGTGGTGAGTAGTTACTTAAGAACATAGTCGGCCGAGTATAAATGGGATGGCGGTTTCGACGCGCAAAATACGCGCGCCGATCTGGACCGGCCGAAAGCCAACCGCAACCAGTTTCTCCAACTCGTAAGGGATAAACCCGCCTTCGGGTCCGATCGCGAGTGTCACCGGCTGCGCCACGGCATGCGGACAATTATCGCCGGCGCCGGGATGCGCTGCGAGAGGCAAGGTGCCGCGGATCAGCGTGGGCAATTCGTCTTCGACAAACGGCTTAAAAAGCGGGTGCAGGATCACCTCCGGCAAAATGGTGTCGCGCGCCTGTTCCAGTCCGAGGACCAGGGCTTCGCGGATGCCGGCCGGACTCAGGACCGGGCTCTGCCAATAACTCTTTTCGACCCGGAAGCCGTTAATAAAATACAGGTGTTTCACGCCCAGGCTGGCGGCCGATAACAAGACCCGCTTGATGACCTTGGGACGCGGCAGGGCCAGAACAAGGTTGACCGCCAGCGGCGCGGGCGGCGCTTCGCTCAATTCGACATCCATTTCCACGGCAACGGCAGTTGCCTTGGTAATTCGCCCTTTGCCGATCAGCCCGCCGAGCCGCCCCACCGTCAGCGCATCGCCAACGGCCGGCTGATGAACCTCAAGAATATGTTTCAGCCGGCGCCCCTTCAGCCGGACGGAATTGCCGGAAACAAAGTCATCGTCATTTAGAAGAATCAGGTTCATTCGCATCCCACAAGATGCTCGGGGTGTTGGCAGCCCTATGTGAGACGAGACGGGTCCAGCAGTCTTGCTCCATGATATACTGTCAAAAGTTCAACAAAGTTGGTTGTCGCCTCAAGATCGTCGGATGCTTGCGGCGTCCACCTCACTTCAGCCATTTGGCCATCCTCTCCTTCACTTGGGCATGCGCGATCGTTTGTCCGGCATCAGCCTGCTGAATGCCCCTCTCGATCTTTGCCAGAAACAGCAAACGTTCCATGGCATCTTCGATGGTGGCGTCATCGGCCAGATCTTCAACCGCATGAACCAGTTTTTCCTTTGTTGTCATGTGGTTACCTTAGCACGATACTGCCGAGTCATCAATCCATTCGTTTCTACTGCCACGCAAAAGCGAGCGACTGCCTTATTGGCGGCTACGTGCCTTTCTTCACCAGTGCTTTGCCCGCTTTCGTGAGTTTTTCTTCGATCTCAACTTCAAGAACCGGATCGGTCGATTCGATTATCAGGACTTCTTCTTCGGTACAGTCGCCTTCTCTGTTTGTTCTGCGCATAATAAGTTTCAGTGGGTCACGGGGATGATCGCCTCGTCGCATGCCTTCAGTTCGTGCTTCGAGAACTGCCACGATCAAGTCAATAACGCTCTTGGCGAACTGAAGTCCTGCCGCCGTCAGAGTCATGTAGACGAGGATTTCCGGGCCTGATTCGTGTTCTTCAAGAAATATCTCTGGGTTCTGCTTCCGGACTTTGGTCAAGGCTTTGTCAATGATCTCGTAAGCTCGTGGGGAGTGTTCCCGATGAAAGCACCCACTGGTGACTCGCACCTTGATAGAAATGTCGATCTCGCCGTCTTTGGGTGGATGAGATGATCTATACTTATCCATGCGATGTCGAAACTCGGTAGGCCATGTGTTGCTCATTTATTTCTTCTCCGCTAACGGGGTTGTTGGCCGGCATCCCGGCGCAGGACAATGCGCTCGACCGACGGGCAACAATGCTTTGTTGGGCCTCGTCATCTCTCAGGCATCATACGCCCGGAGGTCGTCCCTGGTGATTTGGTCGGCAGGAACCAGTCTGTAGTGCCGTTCCTCCGTGATGCGAATATCATCCCCAGAGGCGCCAAGCTCAAACAGGGCAATCAGATCGGCTTCGATGAACTGGGCGGAGATGGCGCGGCAGAGAAGTTGCGGAAACTTCTCCGCGCAACAGGCCATGTCCTGTCTGGTTTGTACCGTGGAGAGGCGATCATTGCCGCCCTTCGCCTGAACTGGCAAAACGTACTGGCGTCCCCGTTTGTCGATAGCGACATAGATTTCGTCGATCTCGACCTGGCCCAGTCCAGCGACGGCCGTCCGCAGGTGGTTCTGAAGGGAATAGGCGGCAACACCAAGGAAGATGTCAAGGAGTCTGTTGTAGCGGACTTTCGCCAAAAGTGCCTGTTCGTCCGAGAGCGCATAGGCAGAAACGATCTCGGGTGTCGCATCGGGAATCTTGATGGCAGCCAATTGGGGATTCGGAAGGATACGGTTGATGGCAACCAAACGGAAGGCATATAGGGATTTGCCTCGTCCTTCGATCACCCACTCTTTTCCGCGTGGCTGTGTCTTTGCAATGGCTTTCGGCAGGGCCATCCTATAGCGAATCGAGTAGATCGCATCGCCAAGATTCTTCGGCAACTTAATCCGCAGTTTCTTTGCCGTTGACGTGAGTTCTTCGCGAGGGAATGGCAAGTCCGTCGCCCCTTTCTTGTATCGACTGCAAAATATGCTTTCGATCAATGCCGCATATCTGTTATCGGTCTGTTTCTTCTGACTCATGAAACTCTCCTCATCGTTGTTAGGGCAGACGCCTCGATCTCTGCCTGTTTCCGTTTGTGCAAGCCATTCTTACGGTCACGCCGCGCAATGGGGACAGGAATCTTCCAGTATTCTGCGGCTTCGCCCATGTCCATAGACAGTAGTTCGGGATTGCCGAGGTCAATACTTCCGCTCGGCCGTTTGGGAACTATGCCCAAGGCCTGAATGACCGAACCAGCTACAGCTCTCGCAAGCGGCGGAGGCACTGAGTTGCCTATTTGGCGCGCTCCATGCCATTTTGTGACGTGAAAGCGGAACCAATCCGGATATCCGTGAAGTCGTGCCATTTCGCGAACGGTAACGCAACGCGGACAGTCGAAGTGAATGGGGCGTGGGCTGGTGAATGCCCCTCTGGAGGAGTCCGTCCCCGCACGAAGTGTGTTGCAGACACCATGTCGCGGCAGTTTGAAGAACCGCGAGACAGGTTCGACTTCGCCTTCGCGTGTGGACGCAAATCTCTTTCGAGAAATATCGGTGTGCGCCGTTCGCATACTGGAAGTGAGTATGTCGGATCGCCAGTTGCGGACATGGCCGAAGTGCCATGCCTCGTCGGTCGTGCATCGCAGCTCGCGAGAATAGTCCGTCGCAATTCCCACGTTGCCGATCTCCACCGAATCGGACGTCATCAGTTCATCACACTGCTCGGCATCGGGCAGGTCTGCGAGCGCATCGAGGCAGGTTGGCGTGAGTTTCTTGCAGTTTCGTTCCGGATAATTCGGTAATAGTATGCCCTTCTTCGCTCCGAGCAGGAACAGCCGTTGCCGATCTTGTGGAACGCCATAATTCATCGCGTTCAACACCTGCCAGGGAATATGCACGCGATATCCCAGATTCCCGAATGCTTCGATCAAGGACTCGAGAAACATCCGGTGTTTGCCTATCGTGAGCCCTTTGACGTTCTCGAAAACGAAGGTTCTAGCATTTAATTCGGCCACCAGCCGGACGAATTCCTTGACCAATTGGTTCCGAGTGTCATCGAGCATTCGGTGTCCGATTAGCGAAAAGCCTTGACAGGGAGGGCCTCCAAAAACGACATCGACCGTCTTCCGGCCAATGCCAGCGAGGGTTCGCAGTTCTTGACCAGTCAAGCCGACAATCGATCTTGCGAGGACAGCGGTATCGGGGAAGTTGAAGTGATGTACAGCGGCATGAATCGGGTCGATCTCCACAGCGGCGGCAATATCGAAGCCCGCCTGCTCGAAACCCAGTGACATGCCTCCGGCACCCGCAAACAAGTCGATGCCTATGGGTCGGTTATCCATCCAAGAAATTCCTGATCCGCGCTTCAAGTCGATCATTCTTCTTCAGTTGACACTGCCATACGATCATGACAGACCAACCTGCTTTTCTCAATTCATTTACTTGCTTACGATCGCGCGCCTTGTTAGCCACGATTTTGGGCTTCCAGTAGGCGAGTCTGCTCTTGGGCAAACGGCCATAGCGACACGAATGCCCATGCCAGAAACACCCGTGAACGAAGAGCACCTTGCGTCTGCCGACGAACGCCAAGTCAGGCCTTCCTGGCAGATCGTTACGCACGAGCGAATAGCGGTAGCCAAGTCGATGAACGATGGATCTGACGGCCTTTTCTGCGCCGGTATTGCGCGTGTGGACCGACGCCATTATCTTGCTTCGAGTCGTCTTGGTTACTCGGTCCATATTCTGTTTCTGGCCCGAATAGCATATTATTCAGTATGCCGCGATTATATAACGGTGGCCGAAGCGGGACAAGCGCAAATCTAGCGACATAATGGATAAAACGTTATTTCCGCCGTTGCTCCTGGGGAGCTATAGTAGATAGGGGTGGAGCCGGCTTAGGGCGCGAATGCACTGGGCCGCTCGCTCTGGCGGTGTTGCCAGTCGGCAACCAGCAACACCGCTGCGGCAAGTCCAATAAGCGAAATACCAAGCGCCAGCCGTTTAAGGGTATAGCCCATACCATATTACACGGCATGCGCCAGCTTGCGCAGGCCGAAGGCCAGGATAATCATGCTGATGGCCAGCACGACGGCGATGATGCCGACGATGCGCATCAACACCACGGCTGAAACTATCGGCGACTCGATCAGGATTATGGCAAAAATAATCCCAATGATGCCTTCCACGATGAGCAACCATTTGTGCTCGCTCGTCTTCCACAGGCGTATGGCGGTCGCGATGCGCATGATGCCCGTGATCAGGACAAAGAAAGCCATCAGGTATATCACTAAGGTTTCGGTTAGAATCGCGCTCAGCAGCGGACTGCTGAAAATGGCGATACCCGCCAGCATATAGAATATGCCGCCCAGGAGCGCCAGCCACCGGGAGCCGCCGGTGAATCCCGTGATGGCGCCAAGGATCAGGAGCACGCCATCCAGCAGGAAGAACAGACCCATCAGTTGCACGAGTCCAATGATCATGCAAGCGGGTTTGAAAAAGGCAAGCAGGCCGAGAATGATGGCCAGAATGCCGCGCAAGAGCATGACCCACCATGCCCCTTGGAGCATTTCCTTAAGAACGCCGACTTCCGATGTTGTCATCGCACCCTCCTCCTTGTTGTTTGGGTCTGGCCGGCATGGCCAAACCACCAGCCGTTTAACGTTATAACCGATCGATAAAATCGCGGATAGCGGCAGCCAATGCAACGACATCCGCATTCAGTTGGGTAAGCTGGGCGGCGGCCACGGTTTTGCCGGGGCCCATGGATTTAACCAGGGCGCGGGTGGTTGCGACGAATCGGTCCTTCTTCTGCGCCAACGTGTCCAGCGCCATGGCGATCGGCTTATCCTCGGGCCGCGTGAGGTCAACCGCCGATCGGAACCGGGCGACCTGGGTGTCGAAATCGGCAATCTTGTTTTCGAACTGAACCATTGCTTGGCCATAATTTTCGCCGGCGAGCACATAGCCCGTAGCGGCGGTGATCGCTTCCACGGTGTCCCATTGCAAGTGGGCGGCGGCCGAGGCGGCCGCAAGGTCGCGGTTGTCGGTTCCGTATTTAAAGATCAGATTATTGCGCAACTTCTGTTCGAACGCGTTGAAGGTGTAGGCGAAGTGATCGATGCGGTTGGATAATTTAGCGACCTCCTGGGGCAGATTCTTTTTTTTGGTCGTTGCCAGGGTGGCCAGCATGGCCGTGGCCCCGGTGTCCATGGATTTTTCGGCCGTGATCGCCGGCTCCAGCGACTGCAACAGGTCCCGGTCGTTGCTCCGGGTCAAGCGGAGCATCTGTTGGAGTTCCGTGATCTGGGTGTCGGCCTGTTTCATCTGTAAAAAAAAGCGATTCTTATCGGCTTCTTCATCCGTGAGCAGGTAGCGGTGGGCGTTGCCGATGCCGTCCATGGCCGCGCCAAAAACATCGCCGGCCAGTTTCAAGATCCGATGATCGTCGGCCGTCAACGGCGTGTCGCGGCCGGGGGTCTGGCCGGTGGCCAGGATTGCCAGGGCAGGAATCAGGGCGGCGCTGAAAAACGCAAGGCGCTTCGTAATCATGATATGTGTTCCTTTTCGGATCAGCCTGCCGTTGTGGGAGGCTTGTAATTGGGCACGATCTCCTTCAACAGCCGCCGGATTTCCATCGGCGAACCCTTTTCCGCCGTTTGCAGGAGCTGATCAACCAATCTATTGAGCTCCGCTTCATCTACATTTCCGCCTTGTGATGGAGAACCGGTGTCTGAGGGTTCTCCATCGGCCACAAAAATTTTCTCATGGCGTGTGCGGCGGTAATTCTCGCCGTCACGGAAGAGTTCTTCGAACAGTTTTTCTCCCGGGCGCAGGCCGGTAAACACAATTTCGATATCCCGCCCCACTTTCTTGCCGGAGAGTTCGATCAAATCCCGGGCCAGGTCCGCAATCTTGATCGGCGCTCCCATGTCGAGGACAAACACGCCGGTTTGGCATTCCGCCCCCGCCAGTGTCGCCGCCTGGAGCACCAGTTGAACGGCCTCGGGAATGGTCATGAAATAGCGTGTCACATCGGGATGCGTCACGGTCACCGGGCCGCCCCGGGAAATCTGCTCGCGAAACGTGGGCACCACGCTGCCCCGGCTGTCCAGCACATTGCCGAATCGCACGGCGACATACGGCCGGCCGGTCCGCTGGGCCACGGCCTGGACTACTTTTTCCGCCACGCGCTTGGTCGCCCCCATGATGTTGGTCGGATTCACGGCCTTATCGGAGGATATCAGGACAAACCGCTCGACGCCGAACCGCTCCGCCAGCTGGACAAGGGCCCGTGTGCCGCCCACGTTGTTGGTGATGGCGTCTTCGCAATTGGCCTCCATCATGGGCACATGTTTGTGCGCGGCGGCGTGAAAAAGGACCTGGGGCTTGGTCTGCGCGAAGACGGCGGTCAGCCGCGGGAGGTCGCGGATGTCGGCCACCACCACGCTCAGCGGCAATTTCGGCCAGCGGCGCCGCAATTCCTGCTCGATCAGGAAGACGCTGTTTTCACCATGCCCAAGGAGAATCAGATGGCCCGGCGAACAGCGCGCCATTTGGCGGCACAGTTCCGACCCGATCGAGCCGCCGGCGCCCGTGACCAGCACGCGCTTGCCGGACAGCATTTTCTCGACGTCCTGGGCGTTAATATGAATCGGTTCCCGGCGCAGGAGGTCTTCAATATCCACATTGCGCAACTGGCTGACACTGATTTGGCCGGAGAGGATTTCATACATGCCCGGCATGGTTCGCGACGGCACGTGGGCGGCCTCGCAAAGCGCGCGGATGTCGCGAATCACATTGCCGGACGCCGTGGGAATGGCGATCACCACTTCCTCGATGTCGTATTGCTTTACCAGGCGGGGAATGTCCTTGCGGGCGCCCAGGACGTGCAGCCCGTGAATGGACTTCTTCTGCTTATTCGGATCGTCATCCACAAAGCCGACCGGATCGATGTCAATATGCCGGCTGGAAAGCATTTCGCGGGAGATCACGGCGCCGGCATCGCCGGCGCCCACGATCAAAACGGCTTTACTGAGGTTCTTGTTTTCGCTGCGCCGGCGCTTATGGGCCGCGACGCGTACGCTGAAACGGGAGCCTCCGACCACGACCAGGGTCAAAAGCCCGTCAATGAACGGCACCGACCGGGGAAGGCTCCGGGCGGTGTCCAGTTCCAGTAAAATACCGGCGCCGAAAAAAACTCCGGCGATAATCAGGGTGGCGCTGCCAACGGCCAGAATGATGCTGACCAGTTCATCCACGCTGGCATAGCGCCAGTAGCGGCGATAAAGGCTGAACATGAAAAAGACCACCAGCTTGATGACGAGCGCCAGGATCGTGAATCGGATCAGGGCCGGCACGTAGCTGGCGACCCAGGATGCGCTGTCCACCCGCAAGGCCAGCGCCAAGGTCGGGGTCACCGCCAGAAGCACGATGTCCAATAAGAATAAATACCGATTACGCATATTTTTAAACAATCCGGCCCCAAAAGGACACTTGTCCCCTGATAAACCGGAATAAGGATGAACGCTTTATTCAACAAGTCAACGTATTTTTCTTTCGGAATCGTGAACCCTTAACCCGAAAACTATCAAATTTCTTTGCGAAAAAACACATTTTTTTGCGTCGGCGGGCTTAAATGGACGAAAAAACGGGCGCTCATTTTTACGCTTGCGTTTCGGGAGGGATGTGGTACGGTGTGCGCTCATTGAGTCCCAACTGGATTGGGACGGAAGCGAGTGTTCCCCCCCGCCACGGGGGAGAACCAAAGCGGATTGTCCCGATTCCCTGTGAGGAAAGGGACCAACAAGGAGGGTCTGTGGCTGATACGAAAGAACTGTCTTTAGCCGTCACCGTCAACGATCTATTGGATGCGGGCGTGCACTTCGGCCACCAGAGCAAGCGGTGGAACCCGAAGATGAAGCGCTTCATTTTCGCCAAGCGCGGCGGGATTTACATCATTGACCTGGCCAAGAGCCTTGCCCAACTGCGGGAAGCCCAGCGTTTTATCTATGAAACCGTTGCCCGCGGCAAGAACGTGCTTTTCGTGGGCACCAAGAAAGCGGCCCAGGAAATTATCAAGGAAGCGGCCACCCGGTGCGGCCACCATTACATCATTAGCCGCTGGCTGGGCGGCACGCTCACCAACCACCAGAACATCGCCGGCAGTATCCGGCGCATGCGCAAGATCCAGGAGCTCGACAAGAACGGCACCCTGGCCTCCATGCCCCAGAAGGAAGCCTCCCGCCTGCGGCACGAGCAGACCCGCCTCGAGCGTAACCTGAGCGGTATCGCCAACCTCACGGGCATGCCGGGCGCGCTCGTTGTCGTGGACGTGAACCGCGAAGCCATTGTCGTGAGAGAAGCCAACCGGATGGGCATTCCCGTGGTCGCCATCGTGGATACGAACACCGACCCCGATCCGATCCAGTATCCCATTCCCGGCAATGACGACTCGACCCGCGCGCTCAAGTTGATCATCAACGTCCTGGCCGAGGCCGCCATCCAGGCCGGAGCCGAATATGCCGTGGTGCGGGCCCAGGAACAGGCCGCTGCGGCCGCCAGGGAAAAGGAGCGGCCTGCCACGGAAGCATCGCGCCCAAGGGCGCGCAAGGAACGCGGGGGCGACCGCCGGCCGCGGCGCGGTGGCAGTGGTGGACGTTCACAGGGCCGCGGAGCATCGTCGTCGGCAAAGGAATCGGAAGCTAAAGCCGAAGCAGCCGAAAAACCGGAAGCGCCTGCGGTCGATGCCAAGCCGGCCTGATTTTGAATTAGTCCGTCAAAGGCGGCGATAAAGAAAATCATGGATTCCCGATCAAGTCGGGAATGACAAACATGCGTCCCCATTCTGTCATTCCCGTGAAGACGGGAATCCAGAATATGTGTTACATTAAAATTCCTATGCTTGAATTAAGGAATGGAAGTTATGACTGAAATTTCAGCGGCATTGGTTAAGGAACTGCGCGAAGAAACCAACGTGGGCATGATGGAATGCAAGCGGGCCCTGGTCGAGACCAAGGGCGACAAAGCCGCGGCCATCAAGATTCTGCGCGAGCGCGGCGTTGCCATCGCGGCGAAGAAAGCGACCCGGGAGGCCAATCAGGGCGTGATCGCCTCGGCGATTGTCGGCGACGGCCAGGCGGGAAGCCTGATCGAAGTGAACTGCGAGACCGACTTTGCGGCGAAAAGTCCGGGCTTCCGGACTTTTGTGCAGGCCCTGGCGAAAAAGGCCGCTGCCGGCGACATCAACCTGGCGGAAGCCGCCAAGGCCGAAGTCACGGCCAAGATCGCCGAAACGGGCGAAAATATCATCGCGCGCCGCGCGCTCCGCTATGTCCGGCAGGGTGCGGGATTGGTGACGTCTTATATTCACCACGGCAGCATGATCGGCGTCCTGCTGGAAGCGGGCTGTCAGAAGGCCGAGACCACGGCAAACCCGGTGTTCCTTGAAACCGTGAAGGATCTGTGCCTGCAGGTTGCGGCCGCCAATCCCAAGTTCCTGGATAGCCAGGGCGTTCCGGCCGATGTCATTGCCGCCGAGCGCGATATTTGCGCCAGGCAGGTCAAGGGCAAGCCGGCCGCCATCATCGCTAAGATCGTGGACGGCAAGATGAAAAAATATTACGAGCAGGAATGCCTGGTGGACCAGCCGTTCATCAAGGATCCGACCAAAACCATTACCGCCCTGCTGAAGGAAAAAGGCGGCCTTGTGGGCGATACCATCGTCGTACGGCGCTTCGCCCGCTTCCAAATCGGCGAAGCGGTCTAACGCTTTAAACTGCACAGCCGGGAAACAGAATTCAGGAGTCAGAATTCAGAATGAAGCGCAGGCCTCTCATTGCTTGCTGATTTTTTAAAGCATTTGTCAGGCTTTTTGTCATGAAACCAAGTTCTTTTGCCGCAGATTCTTATTGCCGGCGTTTTAATTCTGACTTCTGTCTTCTGACTCCCGACTACTGATTTCGCATGAACATTCTGGTTACAGGCGGAGCCGGTTATATCGGCAGTGTCACGGCCGAGCGGCTCCTTGACGATGGCCACGATGTGGTTGTGTTCGACAATCTCGAACGCGGCCATCGCGAAGCCCTGGATCCCCGTGCCCGGTTCATCGAAGGCGATCTGCGCGACAGCGCGGCCATCGAGTGCGCCCTGACCCAGACCCGGCCGGAGGCGGTCGTCCACTTTGCCGCCTACGCGCTGGTGGGCGAATCGATGCAGCATCCCGAGTTATACTTCGGCAACAACCTGCGCGGCGGCATTAACCTGGCCGAGGCTATGCTGAAGGCGGGCACGCGCCGGATAGTGTTTTCTTCCACCTGCGCCACCTACGGCCAGCCGGATCGCTCGCCGATCGGCGAGGACACGCCCCAGGCGCCCACGAACCCATACGGCGAATCGAAGTTCATGTTCGAAAAAGTGTTGACGTGGTACCAGCGCCTGCATGGTTTCCAAACGGTCTTTCTGCGCTATTTTAACGCTTGCGGCGCCTCTAAAAAATACGGCGAGGACCACGAGCCGGAATCGCACCTGATTCCCAATATTCTTAAAGTGGCCCTGGGCCAGCAGGCGTCCGTAAGCCTGTTCGGCGACGATTACGATACGCCCGACGGCACCTGCATCCGCGACTACATTCACATCGCGGATTTGGCGAGCGCGCATTGCCTGGCGCTGGTCAAGGATTTTACCGGCGCCGTCAACCTGGGCACGGGCGATGGCTATTCCGTGCGGCAGGTGGTGGACATGGTGCGCCGGGTGACGGGGCATGCGATCCCCGTCGCGCAAAAACCGCGCCGGCCGGGCGATCCCGCCCGCCTGGTGGCCGAGGCCGCCAAGGCCAGGCGCGTGCTCGGCTGGCGTCCGGAGCATAGCCAGCTGGAAGAAATTATTCGCACCGCGTGGGACTGGCATCGCGCCCACCCGCGGGGGTATGGGAACTGAAGAAATGCAAAATGTAGAATGTAGAATGCAGAAAGCGGAATCAGCGAGAACGCCGGAACCACATGAAGCAGACTGGAGGAAGATAGAACATTGCGTTCGGCGATAGCGTCCTTTCCCGAACCGAATTCGACACACTCTGGAGAAAGACAGCAACATCGCAACCACCAACACACGTTAACAGCAAGGAGAAACTCATGGCTCCTAAACAATCCCCAAAACCGGAAGAACCCAAGGACACCAAAAATACCAAGGTTGACCTGGAAAGCGTGCTGGCCCAAATCCAGAAGCAATTTGGCGATGGCGCCATCATGCGTCTGGGCGACGCCTCCACCCGCGTGGCCATCCCCTGCATTTCCACCGGCTCTTTCTCGCTCGACATGGCGCTCGGCGTCGGCGGCCTGCCCCGGGGGCGCGTCACCGAAATTTTCGGGCCGGAATCGTCGGGCAAGACCACCCTGTGTCTGCACGTCATCGCCAACGCCCAGAAGGCGGGCGGCGTGGCGGCGTTCATTGACGCCGAGCACGCCATGGATCCGCTCTATGCCAAGAAAATCGGCGTGAACATCGATGACCTCCTGGTATCCCAGCCCTCCTCCGGCGAGGAAGCGCTGACCATTGCCGAGACCCTGATCCGCAGTAACGCCATGGACGTCGTCGTCATCGATTCCGTGGCGGCCCTTACACCGCGGGCGGAAATCGAGGGCGATATGGGCGACCCGCAGATGGGCCTGCAGGCGCGGCTCATGTCCCAGGCGCTCCGCAAATTGACGGCGGTCATCTCGACCTCCAAGACTTGTTGCATTTTCACCAACCAGCTCCGGGAAAAGATCGGCATCATGTTCGGCAACCCGGAAACCACGCCCGGCGGCAAGGCGCTGAAATTCTACGCTTCCGTGCGGCTGGATATCCGCAAGATCGGGTTCATCAAGGATGCCGCCGGCCAGATCGTCGGCAACCGCACCAAGGTGAAAGTGGTAAAAAACAAGGTGGCCCCGCCGTTCTTGGAAGCGGAATTTGACATCCTCTACAGCGAGGGCATCTCCTGGGCCGGCTCCATCGTGGATGCCGCCATCAATTACAACGTGCTGGACAAACGGGGTTCCTGGCTTTCGTTGGACGGCGAGCACGTCGGCCAGGGCCGCGAATCGGCCGTCGAACTGGTCAAGAGCAACCCGGAGATGCAAAACAAACTGATCGAAAAAATCAAGGCCAAGATGAAGACGCCGCCGGCATGAAATGCTGAATGCAGGTGGAACCATCTGCCTTCATCTGGTTTTTATCGGCGTCCATCAGCGATTATAAATTAGGCCTTCGGCGACTATTTCATGTGGGAGGCGCGCTATGCGCGGCGACGGTCGCGGTGCATAGCACCCCTCCCACCAAGATTGAAATTCCTTAGCATTGATTAGGCCAAAGGCGGCAACTGTTCTGGATTCCCGATTAGATCGGGAATGACAATTATACGTCGCCATTCTGTCATTCCCGCGCAAGCGGGAATCCAGTCCAAACTTTGAAATTTCTATACGTTAAATCATGACGGCCGACGAATTAAAATCGCTGTACCTGGGGTTCTTCCGGAAGCAGGGGCATGCCCTGATTTCGGGCAGTTCCCTCATTCCACAAAACGATCCCACCGTGCTGTTCACGACCGCCGGGATGCATCCCCTGGTGCCGTACCTGATGGGCGAGCCGCATCCGGCGGGCAAGCGGCTGTGCGACGTCCAAAAGTGCATCCGCACGGGCGATATTGATGCCGTCGGCGATGCCGGCCACCTGACGTTCTTCGAAATGCTGGGCAACTGGTCGCTGGGCGATTATTTCAAGGCCGAGGCCATCGCCTGGTCGTTCGAGTTCCTGACCTCCAAGGCGTATCTCGGGTTCGATCCGGCCAATCTTTACGTCACAATCTTCAAGGGCGAAGGCCAGGTGGCGCCGGATCGGGAATCCTTCGATATCTGGAAAAAGCTGGGCATTCCCGAGGCGCGTATTTTCTTTCTGCCCCGGGAGGACAACTGGTGGGGACCGGCCGGCCAGACCGGGCCTTGCGGACCCGACACCGAAATGTTTGTGGACACGGGCAAGCCCGCCTGCGGGCCGGGTTGCCGCCCCGGCTGCGGCTGCGGCAAATTTTTTGAAATTTGGAACGACGTATTCATGCAGTACAACAAGCAGGCCGACGGCAGTTATGTGCCGCTGCGCCAGCACAACGTAGATACCGGCATGGGCGTCGAGCGCACGATCGCCATGTTGCAGGGCAAGCGCTCGGTCTATGAGACCGAACTGTTTGCGCCCATCATCGCGGCCTTGGCGGACGGGTCGGGCAAGGCCTGCGAGGAGTCGGCCGATGTCACGCGCGCCTTCCGGGTGATTGCCGATCACCTGCGCAGCGCCGTGTTCATCCTGGGCGATGAACAGGGCGTGACACCCAGCAATCTCGGCCAGGGTTACGTGCTCCGGCGGCTCATTCGCCGCGCCGTGCGGCATGCCAAGAACATCGGCATGGGCGTGGGATTTTCCAAAGCCATTGCCGAAAGCGTCATGGCAACATATGCCAAAGCTTATCCCGAGCTGGAGCACCGTCGCGCGCACATTTTGCGCGAACTTGTGGCCGAGGAAGAAAAGTTCGAAAAGACGCTCACCCAGGGGCTGGAAGAGCTCGACAAGGTCCTGACGCAGATCAAGACGCACAACCAAACCGTGCTAGCCGGCCGCGTCGCGTTCCGGCTCTATGACACCTTCGGGTTTCCCGTCGAGTTTACCGAAGAAATCTGCCGCGAGCATGGAATTACGGTGGATAAAGAAGGCTTCACGAAAGCTTTTGCCAAACACCAGGAAATTTCCAAGCAGGGCGCCGACAAGGTGTTCAAAGGCGGGCTGGCCGACAATTCGGAGGCCACCGCGCGTCTGCATACGGCCACGCACCTTTTGCATAAGAGCCTGCAGATCGTGCTTGGCGAGCACGTCAAGCAAAAGGGTTCCAACATCACGGCCGAACGTCTGCGGTTCGATTTTTCGCATTCCGCCAAAATGACGCCGGAAGAACTCTCCCGCGTGGAGACGCTGGTTAATGAGCAAATTCAAAAAGCCTTGCCGATCACCATGGAGGTGATGACCCTGGAGGAAGCGAAGGCGCTGAGCGCCATGGCCCTTTTCTCGGCCAAATACGGCGAACAGGTCAAGGTGTTTTCCATCGGCGGTTTTTCGAAGGAAGTCTGCGGCGGGCCCCACGTGAAAAACACGGCCGAACTCGGCCGCTTCAAAATCCAGAAGGAAGAAGCTTCCAGCGCCGGTGTCCGCCGCATCCGCGCCGTGCTGGAAAAACCCGCCTGATCTTCATTCGACGTCCGATGTTCGGCGTTTTCTTCATTGGTAATTCCACTTTACCAAGTTGTAGCCGCGAGCGATGAAAAGCGGATTCGGAACATCCGGGGTCAGCGACCCCGGCTACATCCCCAGCGTCTCCTCCATGAAGCCTTGAAGATCGCTCGATTTTTCGAAGACGGCGAACGTGGTGAGCGAAATAAGTTCGGAGCCTTTCAGCCATTGTTGCTCCACCTGCGCCGAGCCGACCGTCTCCAGTTCGAAGGCGCCCATATCGGCGTCGGAATTGAAAATACTGTAATTATCGGCGGCGGAGGTCGGGCCTTTGGGCTGGTCGTTGTCGGCGATATTGAAGTAAAGGCCGCCGGCGGCGCTGCAATTTTCGCGCAGACAAACCAGGCGCCGGGATAAATCGTAAAATCCGATCAACCGCGCCCCGGCCGCCTGCCGAATGCCGATCTGGCCCTTGCGCCGGGAATCCGTTTTGTAGATGAAACCTTTTGGGGCATACACGATGCGCTCGCCGGGGTGCTCGTAAAAATCGAAATTGATGGCTTGCTCCGGATGCTCCACGGCGCAGAACGAAATCGTCTGGTCGGTGCCCTCGAACTGTTCGAGGGTCCAGCCGGCCAGCAGGGCCGTGTCCGTGTGCACTTTGTTCAGGACGGTGAACGTATCGGTTGTCCGGTACGAAAGGAATCCTTCCAGAGGGTATTTTTGCAGGCCGGAGGGCGGCTTGGGAATGAGCCGGAAAGCCCGCTGCATGCGGGTTTCAACCTTGGCGCCGGCGCGGTTGACGAGCGCAATTTGTTTCTGCAGGATGGTCGTGCCATCGTCAGCGGAACAGACCCGGAATGGTTCGGCATTAATGCAGGGTTGGACATACCACTCGTTGCCGCGATAATTAAACCCGAATTTGCCACCCTCCGGGGCGGGCCAGAAATTCCCGCCGCCGTAATTGGCGAACGGCTGATTGGGATTAAGGACCGTGGCCAAATCAATCCGGTGCAGGGAGCGGCCGCCGACCTCGCCGAAGACCCGCGCGCCCATGTCCGGGCACAGCACGCATAAGGCTTTCTCGTTCTGAAATTTGATGACCGCGTCTTTTTTGATCCGCAACAGTTCCTGAAATTGGCTGGTTGCCATCGTGTTTGCCTCCGGTTATGTTGTTTTCCGCTGCATGCGGCCTTCAACCGGTTCCCCGGATTTTCTGTAGGCCGGGTCCCCAGACCCGGCGGGGACTTATGTCGCCATGTATAGTGGCACACGTTGCGCCGAAATCAAGCGCTTGACGAAGGCGAACGGCGGATGGCAGAATGGGCCATTACAACCCGGCGCCTGCGCAGGCGGCCAGGGTCTGCCGCGTCATCGCCGCCGGGAAGGCAGGGAAAGGAAACTTGTGGGACTTAACCGCAAAGAAAAATTGGAACGCTATTTTCTCTCCGTGATCAACGGCCAGCGCCAGGGGCGCGGGGCCAATTGCCTGCGTTTCGTGCTGAAGCGTCTGTCGCGAATTTATAGATTGGTGGTGGCCGGCCGCCATTTCCTGTTCGACAAGGGCATCTTCCGCCACCACACGTTGGGCTGTCAGGTGATCAGCATCGGCAACCTGACGGTGGGCGGGACCGGTAAAACCCCGGTGGTCGAAGTGTTTGCCCGCGCGCTCCAGAAAGAAGGCCGCACGGTGGCGGTGCTCAGCCGCGGCTATAAAAAGCAAGAACACTCGTTCTGGAAACGCCTTACGGATCAATTCACCGGCCGCGAGCGCCGCCGGGCGCCGCGGGTTGTCTCCGACGGCAACGAACTTTTACTGGATTCCGCCATGAGCGGCGACGAACCCTACATGCTGGCCGCCAACCTGCGCAACGTGGCCGTGCTCGTGGATAAGGACCGCGTCAAGAGCGGGCGCTATGCCATCGATAAATTGCATTGCGACACGCTGATCCTGGACGACGGGTTCCAGTACCGCGCCTTGAAGCACCGGGTGGAGATCGTGCTCGTGGACTGCACGAATCCGTTCGACAACGGCCACTGCCTGCCCCGCGGGCTGCTGCGTGAATCCATCGGCAACCTCCGCCGGGCCGATTTCATTTTTATCACCAAGTCCACCGGCGAGAACCAGGATGAATTAAAAGCCCGCTTGCGGGCGTTGAGTCCGAAGGCGGAAATATCGGAATGCGCCCACCGGGCGAAATACCTGCAGAATGTATATACCGGCGAGCGCAAAGACCTGGATTTTCTGAAGGGGCGCTCGGTGGCGCTTGTCTCCGGCATTGCCAGTCCGGAAGGCTTCGAGTCTGAAATCATCCGGCGGGGCGGCGTGCTGGTCTATTTGAAACGCTATGCCGATCACCACCGCTATACCCAGCAGGAAATCATCGACCTCATCAACAAGTCCAAAAAACAGCAGGCCTCCGTAATAATCACGACGGAAAAAGACGCCGTCCGTTTCCCGAAAATCGAACGGCAGGATGTGCCGATCTATTTCCTGCGCGTGGAAATCGAACTCCTGAGCGGGGTGGAAGACTTTTATGCGTGCATCTCCCGAATCTGTTTCCGGTGAGCGGCCCGGCCTTGCCACGTTGATCGTCGGCGTCAACTGGCTGGGCGATAGCCTCATGACCATGCCGGCCATCCAGGCCTGGCGCCGCGCCCATCCGGATGCGCGGCTGGTAATGCTGGTCAAGCCCAAACTAAAAGCCCTGTGGACCCTGCACCCCGCCGTGGATGAAGTCTGGGAGTTGCCGCCGGGCGGCCGGGCCTTGATAGCCATGGTCCGGGCGGCGCGTACGCGGAAATTCGGAACGGCGTTCATTTTGCCCCACTCGTTTCGTTCGGCCCTGGTTCCTTTTCTGGCGCGTGTGCCGCAGCGGAGCGGCCCGCCCGGCCATGGGCGCGATGGGATGCTGACGCAGGTTATTCCCTCCAGGCCGGGAGCGGAACGCGAACACCAGTGTTATGAATACATGGCTATCTTGGGCGTGGAAGGCGGGAACGAGGCGCCACGCCTGCGGCTGACGCCGGAGCTGGCGGCCCGCGCCGGGACCCTGCTGGGGGCGTCCGGGACAGGCTGGATCGCCGTGATGCCCGGCGCCGCCTACGGCCCGGCCAAGCGCTGGCCGGCGGAACGATTCGCGGCGGCGGGTCGGTTATTGAAAGATCGGCTGAAATGCAATATTGTAGCGCTCGGGTCGGCGGAGGAACGCTCATTGTGCGAGACTGTCGCGCGCGGCGCGGGACCAGGCTCGTTAAACCTGGCGGGGCAAACCACGCTCCCGGAACTGGCGGCCGTGCTGGCGAAGTGTGCGTTGGCGCTGACCAACGACAGCGGCGGGATGCACTTGGCCACGGCGATGAATATTCCCGTGGTGGCTGTGTTTGGCATTACAGATCCGGTCCGGACCGGTCCAATGGGCACGGCCATGCGGGTCCTGCAGGACAGTATGCTGCGAAACAGGGATATCCGGCGCGATGCGCCCGAAGCGCGCGCGAGCCTGTTCCGGATTACCCCGGAGCAGGTGGCCGAGGCGGCCATGGAGTTGATGAAGCAGGCTGAAGGTAATGGGTCAGTTATTTTTTGGGGACGATGACAGTCTTCAATGCTGTCATTCCCGCGAAAGCGGGAATCCAGCATTAGTATTGAATATTTCTGGATTCCCGATCAGGTCGGGAATGACAGAAAATATTTAGCCCCCCCAATAACTGACCAGATACGGCTGTAGACCATAGGTTGTAGACTGTGGGCCGATGCTAACCCACAGTCAACAGTCCACGGCCTGCCCACCGTAGCCCTTGGGGCGAAGGCGGGTCCACAGTCGTCTTTACTGAGGCGTAAATATCATGCGCGACAAAATTTCAGCCTGTTTAACGGTTGGCAACGAGGAAAACAACATCCGGCGTTGCCTGGAAAGCCTGAAATGGGCGGATGAAGTCGTGGTGGTGGATAGTTTCAGCAAAGACCGCACGGTGGATATCTGCAAGGAATATACCGACCGCGTGTACCAGCACGAATGGCGGGGGTACGTGGGGCAAAAAGAACTTATCAAGAAAATGGCGAGCCACCCCTGGATTCTGTTCATCGATGCCGACGAGGAAATGTCGCCCCAACTGCGCGACGAAATCCTGGCGGAGTTTGAAAGCGGGCGTAACCGCCAATATGTGGGCTATAAATTCCCGCGCAAGGTATTCTTCCTGGACCGATGGATTACCCACGGGGAATGGTGGCCCGATATCAAAATGCGCCTCTATCGTAAAGATAAGGGCATCTGCACCGGTCGCGAGCCGCACGACCACGTTATCGTGGATGGACCGATCAAACAGCTTTCAGGCTGCCTGCACCATTATACTTATGATGATATTTCCGACCAGATCCTGACAATGAACCGCTTTTCGACGATTGCCTCGGCCGGGCTGCACGAGGAACGGCGTAAATTTTCCGGCATGGATCTGTTGTTTCGTCCTGCTTTCCGGTTTTTCAAAGGTTACTTCCTGAAACGCGGGTTCCTGGATGGCTATAGTGGGTTAATTATCGCCATGTTGAGCGCCATGGGCGTGTTCTTCAAATACGCCAAGTTGTGGGAGCGCATCCATGTTATGCCGCCATCGCCGGCAGCGGACCACAACGCGGATGAGGGCAAAGCGCCTCCCGCCGCACCGGCGAACAACGGCTAACCCGGTAACGCATGGGAATTTCACAACATAGCGGTTCTCACGAACCGCGACTACACAGGTTTGGTGTAGTGGCCGTTCGTGAGAACGGCATAGTTGTCCCGCTTCGGGGCCTAATTTAATGCATAGGAATTTCAATCCGAGTAGCCGCGCCCGCTCGCCTCGGCGAAGCGCTCCGGCGGAGCCTGGGTGAGGGCGTGGGTCCGGCCAGCAGCCACG
>Ga0209749_1000849_pt1 | contig 34415 bp, 18 predicted proteins | sample EPASupsiteSAE347_FD_187267 | JGI IMG/M metagenome (GOLD analysis project Ga0209749, IMG submission 187267) | Bioremediated contaminated groundwater from EPA Superfund site, New Mexico - Sample SAE3-47 (SPAdes) (version 2) | ecosystem: Environmental > Aquatic > Deep subsurface > Groundwater >...
CGAGACTCCTTTGAACGCTTTAATCATTTTATTTTTCTTCATTCCAATTATCTCCTCGGATTTTTTTATCTCGTTCCATACGGAATCCAGTTCCGCTATGGATTTTCCTTCAAAACCACCGTTGCTTTCAACTTTTTCTTCAAGAATGGAAAACCGCGAGATGAATTTCGCATTGGTTGAGCGTAAAGCCTCAACCGGATCGATCTTAAGAATCCTCGCGATATTTACGGCGGAAAACAAAAGGTCGCCGACTTCCTTTAATTGAAGAGGAGCATCTTCCGAAGAGACGGCTATTTCAAGTTCGCCCGCCTCTTCATTGATCTTCGTCATTGCATCGTTCAGGTTGGGAAAATCAAAACCGGCTTTAGCGGCTTCCTCCTGAATGTGCAGCGATGCTTTTAAGGAAGACGAAAACTTCTCGGCTTCCCTCATTCTGGATGAATATTTTGTTTTGACTTTTTTTTCTTCAGCCTTCAATTTTCCCCACATTTCCACGACACCGTCAGGGTTCAAATCGTGATTCTTCTCTTTGAATACATGGGGGTGCCGATTTACAAGTTTCTCATTGATTCCTTTTAATATCTCGGTCATGGAAAACGTGCCGGATTCCGAGGCAATCTGGGAATGAAAAACAACGATCATCATCAAATCGCCCAATTCTTCGCAAAGGTGCTGAAGATCTTCCTTATCGATGGCCTCGACGACTTCATTCGCTTCTTCAATGACGAATTTTCTCAATGTTTGAAAGTTTTGCTTGCGATCCCATGAGCAGCCTTCCGGGGATCGTAGCGTCTTCATGATTTCCAATAGTGTTGTAAACTGAGCTGACGCTTCCATGAAACTATGTTCTGACAATTGCTTCCTCCGGTTTTCGCGATGACGCTAACATTTGCTGTTTATGATGCGACGAGCTATGATATCAGCGGTATCGGCGATGGACAAGACGCCGTCTACCGAAAAACTCGCGCATTCAAGGTACAGAGATAGTCTTTTTTTCCACAAATCATGAAATTCATTTTCGGTTGAATTTTTCGCCAAAGGCCGTAGATTAATATTTTCGCGAACGCGCCGTAGGATTGCCTCGAACGGCGGGTTCAAAAAAACGCAGGTTCCTTTGGAAACAAGCAAATCCCTGTTGTCTGCATTGGTTACAATACCGCCGCCCGTTGCAATAATTTCGGCTTTTTCGCGCGCAAAAACATTTCTGAATTCATCTGATTCGATGTTTCGGAATCGATCTTCACCGAACTTCTCGAAAATTTCATGGATTTTAAGCTGCTGATGCTTCTCTATAAGCTGATCGAGATCATCGAAATCCACGTCTAAAATTTTCGCAAGATTTTTTCCAATCGTTGATTTTCCGCAACCCATGAACCCTATAAGGGTGATGGGAAGACTTTTCGGGTTTAATTGTCGTTCGCCGGTCATCAGATTACCTTGGAGAAGAGCGGAGTATTGCTGCGAAATAAAAACCGGGCGTAATCAATGAAGATCACGCCCGGTTGATTATGTTTAAAGTCAGTTGGTGGGAACAAGACCGCCGGGGCCGCTGCTGGGACGTGTTTGCCGGCCGCCGAAATTTCCTACCGGAATTTCGGGAATTCTAACGGGCGGGACATATCCGGATTGGGGATTAGAGAAAACAGTTCCGGAGGTGGTGCCGGTGATGGTAGAACCGGTTTGAACTCCGAGCATGCACTTAACGACGCTGATCAATTGCGAAAGTCTCATTACCACGGAGCTGTTGTCATTCATAACCAAATAAAATTTGATTTTTCCGATTCTGCCGTGGACTTCTTTCATTAGTGGAAGATAAGCCGGATCAAGATCGGTCCGTCTTAACGCGGATTGAGCATTATTAAGATGGCCGATTGCCGAAACGCTGTCGATCAACGATTGATTCAACGATCGTCCGCACATTTCAAGGTCGCTGATTACCAGCCAAAGCAGATTCACGATAACCTGATCATTGGGGTTAACTTTGAACGAACTGAGGTCGCAACCGGCATCGGCCGAAACCGACATCGCAAATACGACTAACAAGGCGCAAATAATAACCTTTTTCATAAAACCCTCCTAGTTAAGATAAGGCCGCAGAATCAATCTTTATTAAATATACCACAGGAAATGAGAATTGTGAAGGCTAAGTCATGGCAATTGTACAAATAATCGACAAATTCCATTCAATTCACGATGGATTACTCTTCGGTGATGACTTGCCGAACCCCCTGTTTAAATCGGGCAACTATTGAGTTCTGCCTTTCGAAAACTCCTCAAGCTCGGCGGATTACGGCGCCAGCGCCTAATCCGCCCTACCCGAAAACTACCCTAAAACCGGCTTTCATTTTGCAGCTATCAATAAATGGGGAAAAAATCCGGAATAAATACTCCAGACAACACGCATGGAATGCATTCGTATAACAAAACTCCCACGCGCATTGGCGTGGGAGTCGGTGTTTGTCTCTACTGAATTTGGCGATCAGCCCCTTTCGTTGGGATCTTCGCCTCCGGTCTTGAGGAAAAGCTCTTCCTCCAATTTCTTCAGACCGCCGTCATCGGCTTCATTCATGAACAGTTCCTCGGACGCGACTTCCGGTTTCTCAACTTCGATAGGAAGATTCTTGAAGTTGATCTTTTTATTGATCGAAATACCGGTTCCCGCCGGAATCAATTTTCCGATGATCAAGTTTTCCTTCAGACCACGCAGATAATCAACCTTCGATTTGATTGCCGCTTTCGTCAGAACTCTCGTGGTTTCTTGGAAAGACGCCGCGGAAATAAAACTATCGGTCGTCAACGAAGCCTTGGTTATTCCTTGAATCATGGGACAACCGGTGGGAGGTCTCTTTTTAGCTTGAATAAGCTGATGAACGCTTTCTTCAAAGAGTTTTACGTGAACGGATTCATTGGGTAGGAATTCCGAATCACCGGATTCGGAAATGACCACTTTGCGAAGCATTTGCCGCACGATAATTTCGATATGCTTATCGTTGATGCTGACTCCCTGATCCCGATAAACTCTTTGAATTTCATCCATCAAATAGCGTCGAACATGGGGTAACCCGACAACCTTAACCAGCTTTTTAGGAAAGACTTTTCCATCCGTAATACAGTCGCCGGCTTCTATGTATTCTCCGTCGTGAATGACCAACCCCGTTACTCCGTATTGTACGCGAACGGGTTTTTCGATGTCGGTATTGATATCTCTAATCGTAACAGAGTTGCCGGATATACTTACAACACCGGATTCTTCGGCTACAACCGACTCTTTCTTCGGCCGCCTGACCTCGAACAATTCGGCGACACGCGGAAGACCCTGAATGATGTCGGTCGTTTTTCTCGTAGCCAAGCCCCATTTGGCCAAAATCTCACCACGTTTAACCATGGTATCGTCTTCGATTCTCAGTTCGGCGCCGTCAAGAATTTGGTGCGCTTCACCCGGCTGTACGATGATCGTCTCGATGGTGCTCTTGGCTTTGCCTTCTTTGGAGACTTTGCGCTCCAATCTGACAACACCTTTGTTGATCGCCGACATGGCCGCCAACGTCTGCCCCTCTCTGACATTTTCACCATCTTTGGCGACAACCGACATGGCGGAGGCCATTTCCTTGGTGATTTTATATTTTTTCTCGCGAGTTATTCTTTGCTTGATTCGTATTCCGGTTCCACCACCGGTTTCCTCGGCATCAAGCTGACTGTAGCTTTCAAAAGGAATCTGACTCAGGGTCAGCTCTCCGTCTTTGACTACGGTGCGCGGAAATTTCAAGTTTAGGGCCGCCGGATAACTGAATTCGACGCCCGAATAAACCAGAATTTTTTCTATGATTTCTTCACATATGACTTTGTTGTAACCATAGATGTAATTCACTTTCCCGTTTATTTCACTCTTGATGGGCTCGATATCCGTTACCAGTTTATCCCCGGCTTTGACGTTTTGCCCGTCTTCAACGACGATGGTTCCATCATGAGGAACAGGATACTGAATGCTTTGATCTTCACCCTTGATGTTGATTGCTTCCTGCTCGCCGGAGGTAATAAAAACCTCACGAATGCTTGCCCGGTTTTCCTGAATTATGGAGAACAGATCATCATCGATAACGACCCCCGGAGCGGCATATTGGTCGTCAGTTTCCCGGTTGATCATTATTCTCGACAATGTCGCGCCCTTAAGACCGGCAAGGTCTTCCGTGATGAGATGGACTCTTCTTTCGGATTTGGTATTAACGATTTCAACGACACCGTCTATTTCAGCCTGAACAACCAATTTCGTCGTCAGTTCGCCACCCTCCGGAACATCTTGACCGTTGGGAATCTTACAATTTTCCTTCGGTCGAAGAATGACGCCTCTGGGAACCAAATACTCGATTTCATTTTTAACGATTACTCTCTTGCGGTCAAGAGTCTTATTCGCGGCGCTCTTCTCATTGATCACACGAACGACACCGGAAATCGGGGCAATGAGCGACAACTTCCGATTCTTTTCATCTATCGCGGCCGCCATTTCACCCTTGAATTCGTATTCTTCAATTACGTCTTTTGATACGGTAAGAGCCGTTCCGTTTCCGGTTATCGACAATGCTCCATCCATTTCGGAAACTACGGACAACAACCGCTCTCCGGGTTGCACCATATCACCGTTTTTGACGTTAAGTATCATGCCGCCGGTTTTCAAGGATATGTCTTTTGCTTCCTTTACGCCTTTTGGAAGTGAATAGTCTTTGGTGACATCGCCCGGTTCGCTTTTCTCGGGAAACACGAAAACCATACCATTGTCGCTTATTACCTGACGATTTTTAATGCGGATATTTTCAAATTTGGCGATACCATCGATTCTCGAAATAGCCGCATGCTGTTCCGCGGAGATTTCAGCCAATACGTTGCCCGCATGAATGATTTCGTTGTCTTCCACTTTCAACGTCGAGCCTTGTGGAATTTTATAATCTTCAACGATGAAGTCTTTTCTTGTAGGATCGAATTCTTGAGTAAGTATCCGTAAAATACCGTTTTCGGAAACCACCATGCCGTCTTTCTGATCGATGCCGTCAAAAACCACTTCACCCGTATATCCCGACACGATATTATTCGGATTATATTCGGCCAAAGCTTTACCGGCGTTTACTTTCTCGCTGTCTTCGATACGCATTTCCGAACCGACCGGAATATGAAGTCTATCCTTGCGGCCGGCTTTTCCCTCAATTATCAGGGATCCGCCGACTACGACCGTGCGGATATTCGTTCCGAATTCCGTTTTGTCAAACGTCTCCGTTCCGGAACCGATTTCAAACTTCGTGCGATCCGATATCTTAGCCAACTTGAGTTGGTCGAAACGCGCCGTTCCAGAAGTTCTTGATTTGATATATGATCGTTGAGCCAAAGCGACACCGCCAAGGTGGAAGGTTCTCATCGTCAATTGCGTTCCGGGTTCACCGATGGATTGGGCGGCTATGATGCCTACCGCTTCACCGATATCGACGGGTTTTCCCGTCGCCAGATCGGCTCCGTAGCAGGTTTGACATATACCCGTCTTGGCGCGACAAGTAAGCGGCGAGCGAATAGTGATTATGCTTCTAATCTTTATTTCAGGAATTCCGACTTCCTTCATGCGGTTGATGATATAAGGATTGAGAGGGCGATCCGGTCTCAACATGACCCTGTTGATCTTGGGATCTATGACCTGTTCAGCCGCGATCATGCCGGGTTTCAGTTTCTCGACGAGAACCGGAAATTCGCAATTTGCTTCGATTTCAGCAGCGATGTCGTCGGTACAATACAAACCCGCAGCCAATTTGATCGTTTCATCTTTTATATTTACACTCAGTTCCGATCCGACTACCGGGTGAACGATGGATTTCGACAGATAACGACCTGCCAATCTATAGCGAAGCGGGACTACGATATCATCGACCAGAATATTGTTCGAGGTCCGACTTTGTCGGATCGGTGTAACTTCAACGCCATGCGAAGTTTTACAGTCGTAAATCATTATGACTACGTCCTGCGCAACATCGACCAATCGACGTGTAAGATATCCTGAGTCGGCTGTACGAAGTGCCGTATCGACCAATCCTTTGCGTGCTCCGTATGTCGATATGAAATATTCCGACTGGTTCAAGCCTTCGCGAAAGTTCGATTTGATCGGGAAAGCAAGAATGTCTCCACGCGGATTGGACATCAAACCGCGCATGGCTGCCAATTGTCGAATCTGCTGCATATTACCGCGGGCACCGGAAAACGCCATCATATAAACGGGATTGTATTCTCCTAAATGAGCCGTGGATTCAAAAGCCTGCAACAAATCATCGGAAACATCTTCCGTTGCTTTCGTCCAGATATTAACTTCCGATTGTTTACGCTCATCTCTGCTGATCTCACCCTTTTCCCATCTTTCCCGCACCTTTGCAGCTTTTCTGTCTGCTTGTTCGAGAATTTCCTTTTTCTTTGGGGGATCAACCATGTCGACGATCGATATCGTCAATCCGGACAGTGTCGCGAAGCGAAATCCAAGGGCCTTGAGGCTATCAAGAACGGCTCCGACCGCATTGAGCGGGTATTCGTTGTAGAGCCTCTTGACAAGATTGGATACGGTATCCTTTTTAACCTGTACATTCTGGAAAGGCAACGACTCCGGAAGAGCATCATTGAAAATGACCCTTCCAATCGTGGTTTTCAGGTAATTACTTTGGGTACCTCCCGACTCATTCGAGCCGAGCAGATTTCCGATCTTGTTTTCGGAAAAACCCGATCTGTGAATAAAGACCGGATATTGAATGTTGAATTTGGCGGTTTCCGCCGCGTTAACCGCCTCGTTGACATTCAAGAAAATCGGAGGATTGTAAACTTTTATGGCCGCAACTTTGGATTTATCAAGTTTCTCGACAATTTCCTTGGACTCGAACAATGTTCCGGCTTCCAACAGCGGTTGTCCATTGCTTCCAACAATCGCTTCGGCAAGTCTGAAATCAAAAGGACGTCCGGCATTGAGAAGAATCTTGCTCCAAGTATCCTTGCCTTGAATTTGAAGATCCATCGTCGGATAGTCTTTCCCCTCGGGCTTTTCAATCGTAAGATAGAATAAACCGATGGTCATATCCTGCGTCGGATGAGCGATCGGTCGACCGTCGGCCGGCTTCAAAATATTGTTGCTGGCAAGCATAAGAAGGCGAGCTTCTATCTGAGCGTCCAGCAACAGCGGAACATGTACCGCCATCTGATCGCCATCGAAGTCGGCGTTATAAGCCGTACAAACGAGCGGATGAATTTGTATCGCTTTCCCCTCGATCAATACGGGTTCAAATGCCTGAATGCCAAGCCGATGAAGCGTCGGTGCCCGGTTTAAAAGTATCGGATGGTGCTTGATGACGTCTTCCAAGACATCCCATACTTCAAATTTCTCCCGCTCGATCATCTTCTTGGCGCTCTTGATGTTATGCGCGATCTGTTTTTGCACCAATTTATGCATAACAAAAGGCTTGAACAGTTCCAACGCCATCTTTTTCGGAAGACCCGCTTGATGAAGTTTCAGAGTCGGACCGACAACGATGACGGAACGACCGGAATAATCGACGCGTTTCCCCAGAAGATTTTGCCGGAATCGCCCCTGCTTACCTTTCAGCATATCGGTCAGCGATTTCAACGGCCGGTTATTGGGCCCGGTAACGAGCTTTCCTCGGCGACCATTGTCGATCAAGGCATTTACGGCTTCCTGCAACATCCTTTTCTCATTTTTAATGATGATGTCGGGAGCCTGTAACTTGATAAGTCGTTTTAAGCGATTGTTTCTATTGATAACGCGGCGATAAAGATCGTTGAGATCGCTGGTGGCGAATCTGCCGCCGTCAAGTTGGACCATGGGCCGCAAATCGGGAGGAATGACCGGTATGACGTCCAGGATCATCCAATCCGGTCGACTGACCGAACTGGCGAACATTTTTATCAGTTCCATTCTCTTCAACAAATGCGCTCGCCTGGTACCGGTGGCGGTTTTCAGTTGCAAAACCAGCTCGGACTCCAGTTTTTTCAGATCAATCTCGGCAAGCAATTCCTTAATCGCTTCCGCGCCCATTTTAGCGGTGAACATATCACCGTATTTTTCGCGAAGTTCGCGATAGCCCATTTCTCCGCCTGTGCCTTCTTCGGGAAGAAGCTGCTTTTTGGAAAGCGGAAGATTCCCCGGATCTATTACAATATAACTTTGGAAGTACAAAACCTTTTCGAGATCGCGGGCGGATATATCCAACAATAGGGCGATATAATTAGGGCTGCCCTTTGAATACCAAATATGACAAACGGGGGTAACAAGCTGGATGTGCCCCATTCTCTCGCGTCGAACGGCGGCTTTGGTAATTTCAACATTGCAGCGTTCGCAAATAATTCCACGATATCTAATGCTTTTATATTTTCCGCAGAAGCATTCCCAATCTTTTTGAGGCCCGAAAATTCTCTCGCAGAAAAGCCCGTCACGTTCGGGTTTATGCGTGCGATAGTTGATGGTTTCCGGTTTCTTTACTTCTCCATAAGACCAAGATCGGATCTTTTCCGGGGAGGCAATGCTGACTTGAATCGCATCGAATTTATCCATTTCTAGCATCTTGGTGTTTCTCCTTCTTTACTCATTCCATCAACTTAAGTTGTTTCGCGGTCGATATCATCATCACCGTCGTCGTCATCATCGTCATCACCGCTCGTCAAATCGGTGTCATCTTCATCCGCATCAGGACCGGTTTCTTCATCCCATTCATCCGGATCAGAATCCGATTCTTGAGTGAGAATCCTTTCACCGGCTTCGGTTAATAAAACTTCGCGGGAATCTTTTCGCAAATCCATCTGCAAACCTAAGCTCTGGAGTTCGGAAATCACGACCTTAAAGGATTCGGGAATTCCGGGTTTCATGATATTCTTGCCCTTTATGATCGTTTCATACACTTGAACGCGGCCTTCCACATCATCGGATTTAACCGTCAGCAATTCTTGAAGAACATGGGCGGCGCCGTAAGCTTCCAGAGCCCACACTTCCATTTCTCCGAATCTCTGGCCGCCGAATTGCGCCTTACCGCCGAGAGGTTGTTGCGTAACCAAGCTGTACGGCCCGGTAGAGCGGGCATGCATTTTATCGTCAACCAGGTGAGCGAGTTTAAGAATATAAATTACTCCCACCATGATTCTCTTATGGAATCGATCACCTGTTCTGCCGTCATACAACCAAGCTTTGCCTTCGTTGTCAACGAGTTTCAACGGGTCTTTGTCGTAAGCCAGTTTCAACTGCCCCATCACGAAATCTTCATTTTTTATTTCCCGGCCGTTGTTGAAGATGGAAGTTCCGAATTTAAGCCCGAGAATGTCGGCTGCCCATCCAAGGTGGGTTTCCAATACCTGTCCGACGTTCATACGGGAGGGAACGCCCAGCGGATTCAAAATTATGTCGATGGGTCGACCATCGGCAAGGAACGGCATGTCTTCGTTCGGAACGATTTTGGAAATAACGCCTTTGTTTCCGTGTCTTCCAGCCATTTTATCTCCAACGGTGATTTTACGTTTTTGCGCGACGAAAACGCGAACGAGCTTATTTACGCCGTATTGCAATTCATCACCGTTATCCCTGGAAAACACCATTACGTCGACGACTTTTCCCTTTTCGCCATGCGGAACGGCCAACGAGGTATTTCGCACTTCCCGGGCTTTTTCTCCAAATATCGCTCTGAGAAGCTTGTCTTCAGCCGTCAGTTCAGTTTCGCCCTTTGGAGTTACTTTTCCTACCAGGACATCGCCCGACTCGACTTCCGCGCCGATACGAATAATGCCTTCAGGATCCAGATTTTTCAGCGCTTCTTCGCCCACGTTCGGTATGTCACGAGTGATTTCCTCGGGACCTAGTTTCGTATCACGGGCATCGATTTCATATTCTTCGATATGGATCGATGTGAAGACGTCATTCTTAACCAACCGTTCGGAAAGGATTATCGCGTCTTCGAAGTTGTATCCTTCCCAGGGCATGAACGCAACAAGTATATTACGACCTAACGCAAGTTCCCCTGAAGCAGTGGCGGGACCGTCGGCCAAAACCGATCCGGGGCGTACTTTGTCGCCCTTTCTAACGATCGGTTTTTGATTGATACATGTGCCCTGGTTCGATCTCATGAATTTCTGAAGTCGGTATACGTCTACCGATTCTTGTTGCAACCTGACTTCAGGACAAATCGAGGACAGCTTGGAAAGATAAGTGATGTCAAGAGGCATGCCCGCTTCGATTATAATTTCACCGGTCATCGGATCGATGATCGTATCCATGATCTTCCGACCTTGAACTTTTCTGAAAGCCTGTTCCGTAACAGGTATTTTTTCGTCTTCTTTTCTTCTGCTGGCACGCTTGATTTTTATGATATCGGCATCGACATAATCCACGGTTCCCGAGCTTCTGGACAAAACCATCGCTCCGGAGTCATGCGCGGCTCTGGATTCAAGGCCTGTTCCGACGAGAGGAGGTTCCGTATTGATGAGGGGAACGGCCTGGCGTTGCATGTTCGTTCCCATCAGCGCTCGGTTGGCGTCATCATGTTCGAGGAACGGTATCAGGGCGCTGGCAACGCTGACCATTTGCAGCGGAGAAAATTTTATGTATTCCACGTCCTTGCGGCTGAGATATTCAAATTCATAATCATCACGGAAGTATTTTACGGGAACGAAGTCTTGTTCGATATGACCTTGCTCCGAAATCTTTATATCGGGTTGGCAGATCCGGAAACGATCTTCGTCATAAGCATCTTTATACTCAAGATCTCTTAAATTGATTTTCCCGGTGTCTTCTTCAACCCGGCACAGCGGCGTAGTGATGAACCCATATTCATCGACTTTCGCGAAAACCGCCAAACTTGCGATCAGACCGGCGTTCGGTCCTTCCGGTGTTTCGATCGGACAAATCCTGCCGTCATGAGTCGGGTGCACATCGCGAACTTCGAATCCGGCTCTTTCCCTTTTTAATCCGCCGGGCCCTAATGCCGACAACCGACGTTTGTGAGTCAATTCGGCAAGCGGATTTGTTTGATCCATGAATTGCGAGAGCTGTGAACTTCCGAAAAATTCTTCGACAACCGCGGAAACCGGACGGGTGTTTATCAAAAGTTGAGGCGTATAACTATCCAAATCGTGAATAGTCATTCTTTCCTTTATGACTCGTTCCATGCGGGATAATGAAATCCTGAATTGATTCTGAAGCAATTCCCCGCAACGCCTGATGCGACGATTAGACAGATGATCGATGTCGTCCAATCGCCCGATTCCGTTTGAAAGATCGATCAAATAACGAATGACGCCCAGGATATCCTCGAAACAAAGAACCCGATCTTTGATGATCTTGACCTCGGCAATGCCCAAAGCTTGAATTTGTTTCAAGGCTTCTTCCGTTACTTCGCAATTTCTCTCTACGAGTATTTCGCCTGTTTTGGGATCGATTACGGTATCAAAAGCATAACGACCGGTTAGAGTCGCCAAGCCTTTTTCCACATCCTTCATTTTAATCGTCGTGAATTGGGGATTGTACATTATGCGATAACTGCCTGTTCCTTCCCCAAGCTTGATATAAACAGGAAGAGCCATATTTTCCAGTTTTGACGCGACGCGTTTCAGAATCACATCATCGCTCTTGGTCAACACTTCATTCGTCGCCGGGTCGACAATGTCTTTGTATGCGGTTTGTTCAGCTAAGCGATCGGCTAAACGCAATTTCTTGTCGACTTTATAGCGACCCACATCCCCGAGATCGTATTTTTTCGGATCGAAAAAGAGACTTCGTAAAAGAGTTCGCGCATTCTCCTCGACGAAAAGATCGCCCTGGCGCAGTTTGGAGAATATGACCTTAAGGGAATCGGTTACCGATTTCGCGATCTGTTCGGGGCTATCGGCTTTGCGGGCGCCTTGTTTGTCAAATTTGAGAGAACTGACGATGGTTTCATTCTTATCGAAGAGGTCTTGAATTTCCTCGTCGGTGGCGTAACCCAACGCACGCAGAAAGGTTACGATGGGGATTTTTCTCTTTCGATCGAGACGCACGAAAATCGCATCCTTCATGAGATCGAGTTCAAACTCCATCCATGCTCCGCGGTAGGGAACGATTTTGGCGGAATAGAGCTTTTTGGCCCTGTTGAAACTGAAATAAACGCCCGGGGAACGATGAAGCTGGCTGACCACAACGCGCTCGGCTCCGTTGATGATGAACGTTCCGCGCTCCGTCATGCAGGGCAAATTCACTAGAAAAATTTCCTGCTCTTTTACTTCTCCGGTTTGCTGCATGATCAATTGGACTTTGATATTCAGCGGAATCGAATAAGTCAAATCACGCTTTCGACATTGATCGGGACTATGTTTTACACGAAACGGAATCTCTCCGATAAAAGCAATTTCGCAGTCTTTTTCAGGAAAGCTGCAATCGTCGAAAAGACACTTCTTATTAAGTTTACTTTGGGGACAATTTTTGCACATCCCCAAGCCCAAGCTGTAGTCTCCGAATTCAAGGCACAGATTGCCTACGTAATCTTGGATCGGAAAAACTTCGAGGAAAACTTCCTGTAATCCCAGCTTTTTCCTCTCGTGGGGGTTTTTTCCCGGTTGAAGGAACCATTCGAAAGATTTCAACTGGATGTCGATCAAATTGGGGATATCGCGAAATACGCGCTTATCCATCATTAGAATTCTGTCGGTTCCAGGCTGTTGCATCATGACCATTTTATGCCTTGCTCCTTCAAGTCAAATAGACTGCCAAACTTGGGCGAAAAACAACCAAGCGGCTTTCACTACTGGATAAGGGTAAAAAGAGGGATGGAAATTAAATTTAAAAAATTCACATAAGGGAAAACGGATTCCTGAGAAAGGCACCAGCCATAATCCGCATATTTCAGAGTACGATGTTTATCAAACAATCTGAACGGACTCTCCTGTAATCCCAAGGCTTCCATTTACATTCCCAACCTGAAAATAGGTTGCGAATTATAACATTTATTCGATGTCAAGTCAACTTTTTTAAACGGTTGGCAGGATTTTTGCTAAATAATTTTTTCATTGATGCGATCGAAGTTTTGAGCGCTCCTCATCAAGCATCTTACTTCTCTCCGGATAAATCGAATTATGAATTCCGGAAAATAATTATTATTTCTTTGATACTTCAAATAGTGTACGATATAATTTAGGTTTCTTATGCAGCTTACTATTCAATTGGCGGAAGTGTTCCTGGAAAACCCCAGGGCTGTTTTGTCAATCCACCAAATAGCCAAGAAGCTTACCCTGCCTTACGGAACCGCTTACAATCGAATTCACCAGATGGCTGAGCTTGGATTAATCAAGATCGTTCCTCAGGGAAAAGCGAAACTGTGCGCATTGAACGCCGCCAATCCGATGACATCGGTCGTTCTTGGATTAGGGGCTTCGCAAAAGGCTCAGAGCTTCTTAACCGAAGGTTCAAAAGCCGCGCTTTTAACCGAAAAAATAAGAGAGTTCGTCGAATATCAAAACGGCGATCAATTGCAAATGTCGCTTCTTTTAAACATCGAATTGTTTAGACAATCGCTTGCCGCCGCCGACTTCGAATCCGAGCCCGTCGAACAAGCATTGCAGAATAACGACGATCCCGAAAACAATTCGGGCGAGAAGACGGAGCAATTATCCATTGATCTGTTTTTGGTGATGCCCACGGAAGAATTCAATTTGGACCAACTGGAATCCTTTATTCATCCGCTTTTTCCGTCTAGAATACAACCTCGTATCACATTCATGGCGGTGAAATCCTCAACATTATTCGGAATGCTGAGAGAGCAGGAAAACGAAGCCGGACTATCCGCCTATCATATGTTGAGGCGCGGTTTGATACTTACAGGTTTTGAGAGGTTTTACTCGATCGTTTTAAAATCCTTCGCTCCCAGAATTTTTTAACTTTATTCCTCAACGACGTCTTCACTCATAACATCCATAAAACCTTGCCGAAAAAAGCGCTCCTTTTTCGACACGCCCTAAATATAATTTTCAAAGATGTCGATGAATCCCTGATGAGTCGAATAAGGCCTTTATTAATAGCAGGACTCCTGATGGGCAGTCTTACCGTAACCGTAATCGGACAAAGCGGTCCGTCAAACAAACCTCCGCCGGCGCTACCATCCGTTCTCGGCAGCGGAGTTCCCGTTAAAGGTCTTCCCAAAGCCGTTTCTTCGGACTCATCGGCAAGAACCTTCATTACGCAAGCACAAGCTTATCTTTCCGAAGGACGCGCACTGGAAGCCAAGGAAGCTTTAAGAACCGCAATCCGTCTTGAATCTATGAACCTGGAGGCTTGGGCTTTATATGATTACGCCGCTGAAGTTCATTTTGTCGGAAGGACGAGGGAAGAAAAAATCAATCCGTTTATCGAACGAGATTTGAAGCCTTTATTCTCAATAGATCGCGTAGAAAGTTATCAGGAATTCAGAACGTTATATCTTGTAGGTGAGGTAAGAAATCTTTCCGACTCGCTCAAACAGCAAGTCGAACTCTCCGGAATATTATTGGATGAAAACAAACAAGAACTCCGCCGAGAGACCGGATACATCAAACTTAAGGACCGCGGTCTATTCCCAAACGAAAGTTCTCTGTTTGAAATTGCCTTCCCGAACCCGCCTCCAGGCATAAAATCTTTTAGAGTGCGGGTTTCAGGTTACGAATGATCGGTATTAATCCTCGGGGCAGGAAAGTCTGACGAGCGTATGCTTTCCATCAAAATATTTAAACAAATGAACCATGGCACAAACAAAAGCGAGGAAACCTACCCATCGCAACCAAGAGTTTTCAATCATGTCGATAAGGTCTTTTTTAAACTCTTTCATTTCCTCAGGGAAAGCAAACATTAAAACACCCATCAAAGCGAAAAAAGGTAAAACGATCATCCAAAAAAGCTTTCTAATGAGCCACACGATTTATCTCCCTGTCATTTGGAAATTGTGAATGTATCTTATCAAACGATACCGCTATTGTAAACCTTTTTTTATTTCATTTTATTTTACTGAGCGACGATCGACATGAGTGAACAAATCGAAGCCCCGTTGATCGAGCATTTGTCCGAGGTTAGGAAAAGATTGATTTCATGTTTAGTAGGCTTTTCAGCCTTCTTTATCGTTGCTTACTCACAATCCGAGTTTCTTATCCACTGGATTCTTGTTCCGATAAAACGGATTAAACCGGACATCAAACTTGTCACGCTTGATGTAACCGAAGGCTTTGTAACAACATTCAAATTGTCAGCCTATGTCGCATTAGCACTGTCGATGCCTATCATGATTTTTCAGGCATGGCGATTTGCCGAACCAGGCCTATTACCGAAGGAAAAATTTTGGTGTCGAATTCTATTGATTCCCGCACTTATACTCTTTACCTTCGGATGTTGCTTTTGCTATTTCGCGGTCTTACCGGCGGCATTGAATTTTCTTTTGAATAGCTTGGGCAACGACTTCATCCCGGCATTTTCTTACTCAGCTTATGTGGATTTTGCATTAATTTTCATGGCGGCAATGGGAGTCGTGTTCGAACTTCCCTTACTGATGGTTTTCTTGGATCAATTGAGACTGATTTCAACCGAAGCGGTTCAAGCTCACAGGCGGCATGGAATAGTCGCAGCGTTTATTTTGGGCGCTGTTTTCTCACCCCCGGATGTAATTTCCCAAATTTTCGTTTCAATTCCCTTGGTGATACTTATGGAAATCGGAATTTGGTTTTCTTTGATGCTTCGCAAACTGAAAGGCGTTGTGCCGCATTCGACACATCCGGAATAAATGTTGCCGCATGTTTGAGCCCTCGTGGAAAAACATGGATTGTAATATAGCGACATCTATTGCGCAATGTTATAATGAATAATTCCGGTTAGGGTTTTCAAGAAAGATCTATTTCTCTTCTCTCTTATAAATGGTAATTCAATCCTCCTTTTTGGACGATATATCTTTTGAGGAACGGTTAATAATAGAATGGGATGGTTCTCCCGAAAGATCAGCGATCCTAACGAAGCGTTCGCGCGCTTATTATCGCCTGATAAGAAAAATTCCGATCAGGCAAAAAGTGATTTCTCATCCAATTTAAACCATGATTTCGTCGAATTTTTATGCGAGAAGTTTAAAGAACAAAACACGCTGGAAACGCGTCTAAAAATCCTGGAAATATTTGCCTCGCGAAGCGAAGCATTATCCGTAGAAGATTTAAGATCGATTCTCAAGCTGTTGGTTTACCCCGACTCGGTTTTACGCGAAACATTTAAAGAAATTCTCAAGAGTATTGACGAGGAAAGATTAAGACCGCTTACGGAAGTCCTTTGTTCCTCAACCGATCCGGGTATTCGAAACATCATACAATATGCCATCGAAAAAGGGGGAATCATCGACCGCTTCCTTCAACGATGGAGCGAGTATTCGACTAAAGAAAAAATTCTCTATCTCGAAGAGATCGTCCTCTTACAGAATCCTAAAATTTATCCGATTTTCTACGACATTCTGAAAGAAGAAGTAGTCGAAAGCCGGAAAGACGAGAAAAAAATCATCCAGGTTGAATTCGGCAAACACATTGAGAAAATCAAAGCGCCTGAATTCATGGAATTCATTTTGAAACAGTTACCTTCCGTCGATCATACGATGTGGTATTCGGTTTTCAAATGCATGCAATTTCAGAAAGACAATTTTTTCAAGTTGATTTTCCAAGATTTGGGAAGAAAAAGCGAGGGATTTCGCCTTAGAGTATTGCAAATAATCGAACAGTTATCCGATCCGATCTCTTATCCGTACCTATTTCCGTATCTTCTGGATAAATTCAAAACGATTCCACCGATCGTTCACAACACGATTCAAGGAATCGTTAAACGTTTCGCCGATGAGCTTGACGGCATGGAACCATCGGCCCGCAATGCTCCCGAGATAATTGAGAAGATCAATTATTTCGCCAAACCTCTGGAAGATCATCTTTCAGACACTTATATCTCGGCCGGAAAGATCTTTTGCGAATGTTTACTTCGAATCGGAAAACATAAGAGCGAGGTCATTCTTAAAAATCTTCCGAAGATTTTGAAATACAACGAAGTTTATTTGAACAGTTTCCTGAAGGGTCTTGACCAGACAACAAGAAAAAATCTCTTGATCGACGCGATTTGTCACAAGGACATATCCACGGGAAGAGCTGCTCTTGTTCTGCTTAGTAATCCGACGGAGAACTTCATCATTGAAACGCTCAACTCTCTATTGTTGGAGCATTTCATGAAAATCAATACGACTCTGCAGGGTGAGATCATAAATCTCATGATGGATCCTCGCCTCAAGAGATTCATTGAGGAAGTTCTCTATCATAACGATCCGGCATTGCGATCGCGTATTCTGCAGATTCTAGGGGAAAGCGGTTCGCCCAACGCACTTGCGATACTGGTTTCAAAAATGCGCGACCCTGATTATTCGGTAAGAATAGTTATTCTCGAGTTGTTGAAACTTAAGCAGTTTCAAACCGACCCCGGAACGGAAGCATTAATGGAATTCCTCAAGGACACCGATTTCCGTATCGTACTCAATTCGATCGAACTTATCAAAGACAGGGATCATCCGAAAATACTCGGTAATTTGACGAAAATGCTTGAAGCGAAAGACCCGAAGGTCAAGCAAGCCGCACATGCCGCTATTGCCTACGTGACTCGACGAAAATACATGACAGGTTTCGATAAAATGACGCCCGAAGTCAAATATGCCATCGGAACCTCACTGATTAAAATGGATGCCGCCTTCTTGGAAGACATCACCCGCGATCTCTCGGCATCGGATGAGCGAACGCGCATTCTGTCCGCCAAAATCCTGGAAGTTCTTTGCGACCACATCCCACCGGAACTGAAAACGAATTTGATCGTGGCAATTCAAGACCCGGACCCGCATGTTCGCGCCGTCGTCATTATGGGTCTGGGAAAAATAGGCGGGCCCTCGGTAGCCAACATGTTGATCGCCTTTTTGAAAGACCCGGACGACAGGGTTCGAGCAAATGCCGTCGAGGCGATGGTACAGGTAGGCGATTTGTCTTTGGCTGAAACTATCCTTCCGTGTCTGTACGATAAAAACAACAGAGTGCGTGCAAATACCATAATGACGCTTTGGCGCCTGGGTTATTATCAGATTTACGACGCCGTTATCGATATGTTGAGGAACCCCGATAAATGGATGCGAGCTTCAGCGGCATATGCACTTGGCGATCTGAAAGACACCAGGTTTTTTCCGGTGTTGGTGCAATGCCTCCGGGATCCTGAAGCGGACGTTCGGAGGAATGTCGTCAGAAGTCTGGGTAAGATCGTTGATGCCTTCACGCTTGCTCCTTATATAAGGCCGCTTCGTTTCGATCCCGACGAAGGTGTTAGAAAGGCTGTTTCCGACATACTGACATCCGCGACAAAAGCAAAAGCCTGACATGATTTGGTTCCTTCATACCGCGCGACCACCGCAGGATTTGGTCAAGGATCTGGAAGCAACAGATCCTGAAATGCGCCGTAAAGCATTCAATGAACTCATCGAACACGAAGATCCCACAACCGACGGTCTCGTGCTTTCAACATTTCAATCCATCGGAGACGCGCCCAAGGAACTGCTTTTACCCCTTATTGAAATCATCGGACATCGTGGAATCGAGGAGGGCGTCGAGCTTCTTAAACCTTTACTCGCCGAGGAAGATCCGGAAGTAAAAATAACCACGCTCCGGGCGCTTTTCAAAATACCATCGCAAAAATCTCTCGATGCAATTCTCCCCTTGCTCGCCGACGAAGATCTCACGATCAGACGTGAAATTCATCAAGCGGTCACGAATATTTTCGAGGAAAACTCAATGGGAGCATTAATCAGAGCGATTCCACAAGATAAGACATCGCCTCTCTACTTTGAAATCGTGTCTTTATTTGACGACATGGATTTTTTCGATAAATTGAAGGAGAACTTTCAGCACCCGGATCCGGAAGTGAAGAAATTTCATTTCAACAGCATGATTAAATTCCATCGACCTGAATTTATTCCGTTGTTCCTGGAAATGGCTGATCTTGGCGGCAAGGCGATTCAAACGAAGTTAAGAGAGACATTGTCCGACTATTCCTTCGATGAATTGATTCCTCCCATTAAAAGTGTTCTGAAAGGCACTCCCTCCAAGAATTTCATCAACCTCATTGAGGATATTCTTTTTTCATCTCCCGGTGATTCCAAAGAAGATCTTCTCTCGCTCGTCGGCGGAATTTCTCAAAACGAACTTCGCGTTGTTCTTCTTGAAAAATTACTGACAAAAATCGATCCTTTTTTGTTCATTCCTGCTCTCGATTTTCTGGACGATCCCTTTCCGAAAGTCAGATCGCTTATCAGGGATTCGCTCATATCTCTTTATAAAGATACGAAAGCTCGTCTTACAAACCCCGATGAGGAAAAAAAATCATACCTTTCCGATCTCATGGAGCAATGGAGCCGAAAAGTGCTTTCACTGATGAATCGTGAAACGAATGAAGCCGGCTTCGGCGATCTCGCGAAACTTTTTTTCGCTATGGCGGAAACCGATTTCAACCTTTTCCGCCCGGTTATCTCTCGCCTCTTGCTCGATCAATTTCCTGAAACCTTGAAAGCCGTTTGTCTTTGGAAACCTGCCGATCGCATCCGTTTTTTTCAGGAAGCGATAAGTGAAAATCCGGCCATCGGCAATCTTTTGATTATCGGTATGGGTAAGTATCCCTCGCCGGAAATTTTACAGGTTCTTCTGAAAATCTACGCGAATCTTCCCAATCAGGATAAAGAGAATCTTAAAAAGATCTTGACGACGACAAGAACGCATTTTGCGAAACTCATGGAGTTTCTCGACGACTCCGATCCTAATGTCAGGGTTTCGACACTGGACTTTCTCTTCGAAGTCGGAGGCGAAAATCTTCCTAATATCATTGAAGCCCGAATTCATGACCCTTCGCCGCAAGTCCGCCTTAAAGCAATTCACCTTGCGACGAAGATGCGCCATCAACATGTCGCGAAAATTCTTACGGAAGCATGCTCCGATCCGATTTCGTCCGTGGCACTACAGGCTCTCAAAAGCCTTAAACAAGTTCTTCCCGGAGAGCAATACACGCCGATATTGGCAAAGGTCATCAACAGCCCGTCCGAAGAAATTCGAAATTACGCATTATACGAAATAGCCAAAACAACTCAAAAAAAATACATTGAAAATTTCAACACGCTTTCGCCTGAAATCCGCAAATTGGCCGGTTCGGCCATTTTAAAACTTGACGCCTCATTTATCGATCATCTGATCAAGGAACTGAAATCACTCGATCCCGAATCAAGATTGAGAGCCGCGATGATCATGGAGAATCTCCATGTCGGCGGAAAAGGGAAGGATGCGTTGCTGTCGGCAATGCAAGATCCATCCAAGAAAGTTAGAGCCGCCGTCGTAAAAACTCTTGGGGTTTTTGGAGATCGGGCGTTGTTCGGAAACCTTATAGAATTCTTGAACGATCCCGACGAGCGTGTTAGAGCAAACACAATCGAAGCCATTTCCAGCATCGGCGACGCACGAGCAGTCCAGATACTTCTTCCCTACCTCGAGGATCACAATAATCGAATAAGGGCGAATGCGGCGCTCGCCGTTTGGCAGATCGCGAAGGTGAATGTATTACCGGTGTTGATTAAAATGCTTTCTCATCGAGAATCCCTAATGAAAGCCAGCGCACTGTGGGTTCTCGGAGAAATCAAACAAGATACGAATCTACCGATGATTTTGCCCATGTTGAAGGACACGGACGCTCTCGTAAGGCTTAACACGCTGAAAGCGATCGCCAAAATCAAGGTCGACGCCATCAAGCCGTTTCTGGCTGCTCTTCGTAAAGATCCGGCGCCTGAAGTTAAGAAATTCTTATCGGAAGTAAGCCGGAAGATAATTTAATGAACGCGCAACTAACCTTCGAACAAGTAGCCAAAGCGCTTCGGGATTACTTTACCGTGCCGTCATACAGCCCCGAGGTTTACCTTATTCTGATGTTGCCGGCTATTTTTGCCGCTTTCTGGCTTTTCTACGGAATGCGAAAAGCATCTCCCAGAATTTCTCATAAACCTAAAGACATCGACTTCTTCGAAATGGTTCGTCAACAAAAAGGCTTGGAGAATTTTGATCGCGAACTCCTCATGGATTTGGCTGAAATCTGCAAATTTTCACCGGCATATAAAATTTTACTTGATGAAGCGATGTTCAATAAAGCTCTTAAAATTCTTCACAAAGGAATATCGAGTGGAGATAATTTCAGAGCCGACGTAAAACAAAAATTCGACTATCTGACCGGCCTTAAAAAAAGGCTTTTTACGGAAGACAAAGATAAATCAGCGTGAGTTCAGTTCTATGGTTACGGGCCCGCGATTTATTTGATTGATCGTCATATCAGCTGCAAAGACGCCGCGGGCAATCCGCGTAGCTCCGATTTCCTTCAATTTTTCCAGAAATATTTCGTAAAAATGATTGGCGCGCTCGGGTTGTTCGGCTTCGGTAAAGCTCGGCCTGTATCCGTTGCGGATGTCTCCAAGAAGCGTAAATTGCGGCACAACCATTATTCCCAAATTCAAATCGATTGCCGACAAATTCATTTTGCCCTCTTTGTCGGGAAAAATCCGTAGTTTGGCAACTTTCTTCACCATCCAGTCGAGGTCTTTTTCCGTATCGCCGGCGGCGATGCCTAAATAGCATATCAGCCCTTCATCAATGCGCGATATTTCTTTTCCGTCAACGGATAAAACACACGCGGCGACGCGTTGTACAAGTGCTTTCATCTTAAAATATTTTCATCATCGGTAAAATTGAAAAGCGCCCTTCATGGGCGCTTTTTTCTTTTGACCAAGAAAACCTCATCTTCTCCGACGATCGAGTTTTTCACCTGTCAGTTCCAACAGCAACGAACTGGCAACGAAAACGGAAGAGTAGGTTCCGATAATGATACCGAAGATCATGGTCGCCGAAAATCCGCGAAGGGAATCTCCGCCGATTAAATAGAGCGCCACCAGCGAGAATAACGTTGTAAGAGATGTGTTGATGGTTCGACCCAGGGTTGAAATTATCGAATCATCGATCAGCGCGGAAAAACTCGTTTCACGCATGATTCTACGATTTTCGCGAATTCTGTCCAACACGACAATGGAATCGTTGACCGAATATCCCAGAAGAGTCATGAAAGCGGCCAAAACCGTGACATCGAATTCAATTCGCATAATGCAAACAAAACCCAGCGTAATTATGCAATCATGAACAAGAGCGATAACCGCACCGCTTGCCGATTGAAATTCAAATCGCCAGGCAAGATACAACAATATTCCCAGCGTAGCGATTATCGCAGCCCATACCGCCTGCCTTTTCATCTCGTTTCCAACGGTCGGACCAACGTTGGACGTCTCAATTGCATCATCGGAATAGGAAGCCGCTTCTTTTATCTTTTTTAGGATTTCTCCGTTGACGTGTGATAATTCAGACGTATCAGCCGCAGCAGCCGGGTATTGAATCATGAATTCACGGGATTTTTCACCACCAACGGATTGAATCACTACCTGATCGGGTTTGAAATACAATCCTTCAACTTTTCCTTCCATATTTTCAAATATTTTACGAATGAAATTCTCATTCAATTCTTTGCCGTCGGCCGGAGCATCAAAACGAATCCTCAAGACATTTCCACCCTGAAAATCAATGCCGTAAACCAAGCCTTTTACCCCAACCAATACGAGTGCCAATAAGGCTAAAGAGATCGAAAACGCATAGAAGTGAAACCGGTATTTCATGAAATTCAATTTCATATTATTACACCTGACCTTAAATTATATGCTCAAAGTCGTTGCCTTAGACCCCGAATGAAGGGTCTGGAGGGCAACTTGGACGCAAACAACGGCGGTAAAAATATTGGCGATCAGACCAAACCCGAGGGTCGTCGCAAAACCTCTGATGGGCCCGGAACCGAATGCGTAAAGAACTCCGACCGTAAGCAACGTCGTGACGTTGGAATCGATAATGCAGGCTAACGCCCGATCGAACCCCGCATCGATCGATGCTTTGACGGTTTTCCCCGAGCGCAACTCTTCCTTGATTCTTTCAAAAATAATTACGTTGGCGTCGACGGCCATACCGACGGAGAGAATCAACCCGCCGATACCGGGCAATGTGAGCGTTCCACCGAAGAATACCAGGAAAGCGAAAACTATCAAGGTGTTGAACAAAACCGCCATATCCGCAATAAAACCACAGGATTTATAAAATAAAACCATATATAATATAACGGCCAGAGAACCGAGAATACCGGCACGGAATCCGGCAATAATCGACTCGGCTCCGAGCGTGGGGCCGACAACATGACTCTCAAGCATAATCAAACTCGCTGGAAGAGCTCCGGCTTTGAGCACAATCGCTATATTCTGTACTTCTTCAAGCGTGAATTTTCCCGTGATTTGGGCCATGCCCCCGGTGATACGAGCTTGAATTACCGGGGCCACATGAATCTTATTGTCGAGAACAACCGCAAGCTGTTCGCCGACATGAGCTCCGGTGCTTTGCGCGAATTTCGCGGCGCCTTCGGGATTAAATTCGAGATGTACAATGGGTGAGCCCATATCATCGAAGCCCGGCTTAGCGAATTTTAAATCACGGCCCGTCACTTCGGGAACCCTCTTAAGTTTATACCAGCGACCGGTGGGCGCGCCTTTTGAAGCGCCTTCAAAAAGAACGAGATCATTCGCATTGTCGACCGGCTCAAGTTGCGTAGCCGACATCGCCTGATCTTTCACCAGGTGAAATTTCAACATGGCAGTGGATTGAATCAAGCTTTTTACTCTTTCCGGATCTTTCACACCGGGGAGTTGAATGCGAATTCTATTTCCGGTTTGCGATTTGATACTGGGTTCAGCGATACCGTACATATCAATGCGGTTTCGAATGATTTCAACCGAACGCTCGACGGCATCAGCGACATTATCGTTTTTCTCAAGCGAGTTGACGTCGACCTGGTAAACAAGATCGATTCCACCTTTCAAATCGAGACCAAGAGTAATCTTGGAACGAGGGAAAATGCTGGCCAAACCCGGCGGCAGAGTGGCATAAAGATTCAGTCGGCCGATTATTTCCTTCAGTTCGTTGACTTTCTTATCGGGAACCCTTATTGAAGCTACACCTTTCGAATAATCGGGATTTATTACCATAGCCTTCAAGTTGAGGTCCACCAACTTCTGTCGGACGGTATCTACAACGCTGTTTAAAATGTCCTCTCCCCTGACTGCGGTCTGAGAGGTTAAGACGGTGCTGGTTTTGTTGATTTCAAAATCGACAATAGCGGATTTTCCGTCTTCGGCGTCCCTGTATTTAAGAAGATTTTCAGGAACCGCCGATTGTTCGTCAAGCGTCAATGCCCCAAAACATTTGGGCCACAAAGGCGTTGATGGAACCGTGTAGAGAATTGATAGAATTAATACAACCGCGATGATACCAATCAGAGTACTGTTATGACTTTTCATTGACAAAACTCCCCTTGAAATGGTCGACAAGCATGAAAGCGCATTATACTTGAGCATTGACGGCAAGTCAAACACATTTTTTTCATCCGGATTCCCCATTATCGATCGCTTTACAACCGACATTCGTAAGATCGACAGAAGTTTAGTTTTTCACAACCGCCTGATAATATTAAAATGATAATGGTAAGATCGGGTTGACCATTTCTTACGATTCGTGCTAGAACAAAGGCTCAGATGCAATTTAATAATATTAAACGGCAATTTGTTTTTGCTTTGTTGTTTTTGCCTATCGTCGCTTTTTTCTTTCTTGGATCGCCTCTTTGGGCTGATGCTTACGGTGAGTATGTCAAGAAAGGAAGAGATTACGCCGGGTTATTCCAATTCGACAAAGCCAAGGAATGTTTCGATAAAGCCATTACCCTCGATCAAACCAAACCGGACGCATATTTCAATCTCGGGTTGGCATTGAGAAAACTGAACCAGAATGATGCGGCCCTATCGGCATTTGAAAGCGCCTTAAATCTTGACCCCGATGATCTGGATTGCAAGAAAGCCGTGGCCTCGCTCTATATACAAAATGCGAAAGATCAAAAACAGGCCGGAAATCGCGAAAAAATGCTTCTGTTTCTTCACAAAGCGTGCGTAGCTTATCCTCAAAGCACCAATATTTGGTCAATGCTCCTTGAACAATGGGCCACGGATAGAAAATGGAAGGAAATCACCGGTTGCGGCGATTTAATAAAAAAAGCAAACAAGGAAGCCTTGGAAGCCGGTGACGATCAAAAGCTTCAAAGCGCGCTGATAACCCTGGCCAAGGCTCACAAGGAGCTCAATGAAACCATACGGGCAAAAGAATATCTAAACGCAGCCGGCATGATTCATCATGCCAATGATGAATTGACACGACTGAAAAGTCAGATCGCCCAAAGTTCCTCACAGATGTCGGGCTCTCTTCTCACCGAAGCCCAGGGGCTTATCAATAAAGGTAATGTGAAAGAGGCTTTCGAAAAACTTAAACAAGCTCAAGCAGCAAACTCCGGTAGTTCCGAAGTGGCCGATTTATTGGAACAAACTCAAAAGCAACTTCAGATTCTTGATTTTACGAAAGCCGCTGATGAAGCCGAAGCCAAGGAAAATTATGAAGAGGCTCTCGAAAAAATCAACGCCGCCATCGGGTTCGCCGAAGACGATCAATCATTGAGAGACAGAGCCGCATCACTATCGGTAAAACTCGAAAAACAAGCGGAAAAGCTTTCTCAGGAAAAGGCTGTTCAGCTTCAAAAGAGGCAAGCCCAGCTCGACAGAAAAATGAAGATAGCCGTATTTCTCAAAGCCGCCGAGAAAAATGAAAAGAAAAAGTCTTTCGACATCGCGCTGTTGAACTATCAAGAAGCTTTAAAACTCGACAAGGGCAATGCCGAAATTCAAGCCGCCATGGATAGAGTTAAAAAAGCCGATGAAGAAGCCAAGTTGCAAAGAGCGCAATTTTCAGAGAAGTTCGAGCAAGCCAAGACATTGTATTCCGAGGAAAAATACGATGAAGCTTACGCCATTCTCAAAGAATTGGCCGACGATCCGGGAAATCCAAAAGAAAAGGTGCTTCCTCTACTTATCGAATCTTGTTTGAAACTCGGCAAATTGGACGATGCCGGTTTATTAACCGGAAAGCTTGCCGCCATAAAAGCCGACTCCGATGAAATCAATTACTTTACGGGATATATCGCTTATCAAAAAGGCAACTATGCCGCCGCAAAAGAGCCGCTGCAAAAATTGAATACGAAAAATCCCGGTTTTAGAAGCGACGTAAGTTCAATGCTGTGGTGGATTTGGTTCTCCAAATACCAATACGGCATTTACGTCGTTCTTGTCATCGTCTCGTTGTATCTTTTCAAAGCTTTCGTGAAAGTTCTAGCCAGACTCAACAAGGCGAGAATCAATGCAAGGATAGACCGGGCAATCAGCGCCGGGAGTTATGAAAAAGTCATACCTCTTATCGAAAGCGTCTTGTCCGACCCCGGTTATTCTGAAAATCGTCGCCAGCTTACATTGGCGCTTGCCGAGGGTTATCTACGCAAAGGCATGTACGAGCAGGCGCACGATCGGGCCAACGAAGTTTTTCTCAAAGATACGAGAAATGCCACCGCGCAAAGAATTATAGGCGAATGTTGCTTCCAACTCGGTGAGAGATCTTCCGACAGCATCGAAAAAATCATGAACCTTTTCAAAATGGACGAGTCAAGAAAAGACGTATTGAGCTTTCTGGTCACTCATTTTCGCGCCCAGCAAGCCGATCATAAAATCGCCATTGAAGCTTTTCAGAAACAAATCCTTCTGTGCCCGGACGACAAAGAAACAATTTTTTATATCGCCGATCTCTTTCTGAAACGTAGAAACTTCGCTCAGGGAAACGGCAAGGTTTTTGACAAAGCGGCGAAACTCGACCCGGAGAAACCCGACTATGTCGCCGGACAAATTCAATGTCTGATCGTCAACGGCAAGAGGGATGAAGCAGCCAGGATAATGGAAAAAGCGAAGGAGCGTTGGCCCAACAGCGATCTTTTTTATTCGGAAACACCCTCTCGATCAACTACTCCGGAGGCATCGCCTCGGCAAACTCACGAACCGTCGCCTCGACAAACTCCGGAACCTCCGCCTCGATTTATCGCCGACACACCCCCGCGACCCGGCTCTGAAACGCCACGCGAGGGAAGAACTTTAAAAAAGAGTTTCGCATCGTTGGAACCCGCCGCGAATAACCCGACGGAACCTCAGTTCGGCCTTCCTTCCCTACCCCCGCTGCCGCCCCTTCCGACATCGTCTCCGACTTCGCCGATAGAAGGCGGAATAAGCTGCAAACATTGCGGTGCTTCGAATCATCCGCGTGAATATTATTGCACAACTTGCGGGAAACCCCTCAAAATGGGTTAAATCTACCGTTGTAGTATTAACCCACGGTTTTGGTTTTGGAGATTTCAAAAATTACAATCGTTCCTTTTTCCTTCGAAGTTTGAAAACGCAGATCGCCTCCCAAAGTTCTTGCCATGAGCCGAGCGGAATAAGCACCTAATCCTGTCCCATCGGTTTTTCCGAATGTCGTGTATTTTTCAAAAAAACGGTCTTGGATCTGAGCAGGAATTTCTCCATGGTTCATCACTTCTATTGTACAACTCTTCCCTTCGCTCATCTCCACTCTCACTTCATGATTTTCCGGAGAAGCTTCCAACGCATTCTTTATGAGATTGGACAACATTGAGAAAATCAGCAACTCATCACCCGGTATGATAAATGAAGCATTTTCCTGCACTTCCACTTTACGAATTGAAATCAATAATTTTATTTTCTTATAAGAAGCATAGGATTCCATTTGCTCGAATATATGTCTGATGATTTTAATCACATCGACTGGAACCGCATGCATCTTATATTTTCCTCTCTCCATTTTAGCCAGATCGAGGGAGCGATTTATCAAATCAAGCATTTTGCCCGCGGATCGGTCCAATAGATTCAGGAATCTTATTTGTTCGGGAGTCAAGTTGTTTCCTTCTTTCACTATTTCCGGAACACCGAAAAAAACGGTAAGCGGACTTTTCAAATCATGTCTGATTATGCGATCGACTTCTTCACGAAGATTTAAATTTTCCTGAAGAATTTCATTTTGTCGTTCCAAATTCTTTAGAGCGGCAACCAAACTCAAGTGGGTTTTCACCCGCGCCTTGACAATAATCGGACTGACGGGTTTTGTCAGATAATCGACCGCTCCCACTTCGAGTCCGTAAGCTTCATCGATATCTTCATTTTTAGCGGTTACAAAAATAACCGGTATTTTTTGGGTCTTGACGTTTCGTTTCAATTCTTGACAAACCTGGTATCCGTCAATGCCGGGCATCATAATATCCAATAAAATCAAATCCGGACGATCCTCGGCCTCCGCGATTTCCAAAGCTTTGGGGCCGTTCAAAGCAAGTTTCACTTCATAATCGGGCCGAAGAATTCCACCCAAGACCTCGATATTTTCGATAACATCATCAACAACCAAAATGCTCTTTTTTTTCGATTCCATAACTTCTTACTTTATTCTCCCGGCATCCGAATAATTCTATAGGGTTATTTTTAGACGTTCAGCAAGCTCACTCAGATATTCAAGGGCATGTTCAAAATCGTAATTTCTGAGAGATTTTTCAAGTCTGGAAAATTCTTCCGGAGAACAGGCCAAAGCAAGCTCATCTCTTATCTTTTGGAATGAATCCGTAAACCCAAGGTTGTTTCCTCTCAAATGTTTTGCCAATTCGGAAATGCCCGGACCAAGAACGGATAAATCAAGAGGTCTCGAAGCCGGCGTATCTTTTATCGGCAGTTCGAGTCGACTTTCGAAAACCGCAATTGCATCACTAATCCGAGACAAGGATTGGGAAAGATTTTCCCAATAAATCATAATTTCGTCTTCGTTTTCGTCGTCGACTTTTTTCTCAAGGATTTCGGAATTTTTATATACTTCCTTCATTCCGAGATTTCCCGAAACTCCTTTAAGCGCGTGGGCTAAAAATCGAATCTTTCCATAATCCCGTATATTTATTGCGGATTGAATACCGTCAACGGTAGATTGATTGTTCTCTCGAAATCTGATCAGAAGGTTCTTATAACAAACCGAGTTTCCGCAGAGCCTCTTCAAACCTTCTTGAACGTCTATTCCCTCAATCGGCGGAAATTGCGAAGAGGAAAGCGCGGGATTATCCCAGCTTTGCGTATGTATATCGGCTCCGCGTCGGAGAAACGGTGAAATTTTTTCTTTCAACACCTTCGGATCGATTGGTTTCGCGACATGGTCGTTCATTCCGGCTTCGAGCGCCCTTGTCTTGTCCTCGGAAAAAGCGTTCGCGGTCATGGCGAGGATCGGTAATCCCGCGAAGCAGGGCTCTTTTCTAATTTGTTTTGTGGCTTCAATGCCATCCATTTCAGGCATTTGGACATCCATCAAAACCAGGTCGTAATTTTCCGGCGGATGTTTAAGTACTTCACTGACGGCTTCGAGACCATTTCCGACGCTATCGACTTTCAACCCCCAACTACTCAGCAGTTCACAGGCAATTTGCTGGTTGAATTCATTGTCTTCCACAACGAGAACATGACCTTCGAGAAAATGTCTCGGCCCACCCCATTCCATGAACTGAACCCGATAGGATGTCCTTTCTTCCGGAGCGAAAATATGAGCAATGGTGTCGAATATCATTGAACTTGTAATAGGCTTATTCAGGATGCCCTCCACGCCGAGTTCAGATAAATGCTCTTTGTCTTTCGCGTTTAATGAAGAAACGATAATGATTACGGCAGGAATGTTTTTTGATAGAGGATTTCCTTTTACCCGGTTCAAAAACTGAAGATTTTCCTCGGTAATGCTTTTGCTTTCGAGAACCAACAACCTGTAGGGTTCGTCGAGCACTTTTTCCTTCAGTTCATTTACGGCATCAGACAAAGAACTTACAGCGGTAATCCTGAATGCGAATTTCTTCAGTGTTCTTGTCAAAGCCTGCCGCATTTTTGGATTTTCGTTGATAAGAAGCACTCGAAGCCCATTAAGAACTACCGGTATTATTCTATGGGCTTCTTGCGCCTTGGAATTTACTTTCAGCCATATGAAAAACCGGAAGGTACTTCCTTTGCCTAATTCACTTTCAACTGTTATTTCACCATCCATAATTTCAACCAATCGTCTTGAAATGCTCAAACCCAAGCCCGTTCCACCGAATCTACGGGTAGTAGAGTCATCCGCCTGAGTAAACGGCGTGAAAAGCCGCTCGTTTTGTTCGGGACTCATTCCAATACCGGTATCCCGGATAGAAAACAACAGCTTGATCTTATCCGCAACCCTTTCAACCAACCCGACCTTGAGCTCCACTTCCCCTGTTTCAGTGAATTTCACGGCATTTCCGACAAGGTTTATGAGAATTTGTCCGATACGAAGAGGATCGCCGGATAGATTGGACGGAATTTCCGGCGCGATATCGAGATAGAACTCCAAGCCTTTTTCATGAACTTTGTGACTAATGATGTTTACTACGTTATTGACGACATCATCAAGGTCGAAATCAAGGGTTTCCACTTCAAGTTTTCCCGCTTCGATTTTCGAATAATCCAGGATGTCATTGATTATTCCGAGGAGTGAATTTCCCGCGATTTGTATTTTACTTATATAATCGTATTGTTTTGTCGTTAAGTTGGTTTGCAGGGCAAAATTTGAAAATCCGATTATGGCATTCAGAGGGGTTCGAATTTCATGGCTCATATTCGCCAAGAAACGCTTTTCAAACTGCAGCGATCGCGCAAGGTTTTCCGAGACCATCGCCAGTTCATCCGTTTTCTTTCTCAATTGTTCTTCCGTTCGACACCGCTCTTCGAGTTCATCGCTTAATTTCTCAATCGCATCCTTCCATTGGCGGGTTCTTTCATCCACAAGTTTTTCCAAATTTTCGCGATGCGCGAAAATTTCCTTGCTCCATTCCTGAGTCGTTTGAATCATCTCATTGAATCTGCAAGCCAATGTGGCGACTTCCAAAGGGCCTTCAACAGGCACCCGTCGGGAATAATCCTTGTCGTTCGTAACATCCTTCATCGTTTCAACCAGGCAAAGAATCGGGTCGGAAATAAATTTCATTTGCCGGGAGAAAAGGTAAGAAGCCGTGAAAATAGTAAGAGCACCAAGCCCTACAAGAACCAAGGCCGCCTCGACCAAACGATAGATCATCGGCGAAGTGTCATAGAGAAGATGAACACGGCCGATGGTCTCCGTTTTCAAAATGATGGGTTCAACTATTGAGACGGTTCGAAGGCTTATCGAAACTCCTTGTTCCAAAACAATGGACCATGCTTCGTTCATATCTTCTCTTTGGTCTTTGTCGCGCTGATATTTCGCGAACAGCTTGCCGGCCTTATCATAAATATTTCCGACAAGAACGTTGGGAACGCTCTTCAACGAAGACAGAATTTCTTCGGCGGCGCTTACATCCATAAAAGTCAGTGCCGCCGTACTGGTACGGCCGATTATTTTTGCCTGGGCGGTCAAATCCTTGGTAACCGTGCTTCGAAGGTTGACAACCTCTCGGGTGATGATGACGCATATCGTGAGTATTATCGCCAGAGCAATGGAAACACGATTCATACGAAGAAGCAAATGCCTGATGTTTTCTTTCGGTTCCCATGATTCGTTATCGGGCGTCATGTAAACCGCCATATCGGAACCCGCTTCGCTCATAAGGGAAATTCGTCCAAAAAGGATTTTCCCGAAAGAACGATAGATAAAGGAAAATACGTCATCGAGTTACAAATCGCGCAAGATTCAAGAGTTTTGAACTGATTTTCAGATTGGCTCTCATGGCGCTCTTCAAATTAACCAGGAATCGCACGCGGTTATTTTCCAGCATAAAGGCAATCATTCCGCCTTGAGAAATGAATGATTCTCCTTCGCCTACGGTCAAAACCGGTTTACCCCGGATTTTCTCAAGCAGGTCGACGACAAGATCCGGATCGGTTTCAGCAACGAATAAAATGTGGAACCTTGAAAATTCCCTCTCGGAGCTTGATATACGCTCAACTTTGTAGGATACACCGCCCGCATCCTCTTCAGATATGTCGGAGGGCAATAGGTCGCCAAAGGGGTCACTCCCAAACACACCGATGCGGACGGGGCCGGAACCGTTGAAAACAACATCGGCAGGCCATTCCACGAAGTCCGCGAACTTTTGAAGGAAAGCGGCTTTAACCTGATATTCAGCCATGGGTTTTCCCGCCACGATGAAGGGAATCAAGACAAAAAGCAGTAACAAGCTTCTCGTGGAGAAAGAAATATACCTCGACCGTTTTTTCATGATGAGTTCCATCAAAAATGCCAGGTCGCCTTCAAATAATAATTCCTCGGAATATCGCTTGGAAGATAATCCGACTGGGCAGGAAATTCTTTGTGCCAGGATTTTAGGAGATATTGTCCGCCGATACTCAAATCGAAATACTTGTTAGGTCGCCAACCCAACCGCGCGTTCATCGTATCGGTTCTCGGCATATCGGAAGAGGTGGAAGTAGAATCGATCGCATTATTATGTTGGAATGAAAGATCGAATTCATATTCCTTACTGATATCCCAATATGTCCTGAGAAACCATTGGCGCGGCGGAACATCACGGGGACCGCCGGAATCGGTCGATGAAGTCTGCCAGTCGGCCGTGTGTCCGCCCACCACACGAAAGGTAGATTTCGGTTTCCATTGAAAGGAAAGCTCCAGGCCGTGAATACGCTGACTACCTGAATTGGCGGATCCGACCTGCTGCATCTTGTTCGGATCGCCAGGGTCAGACTTGGCAACCGTTCTGGCGAGACTAAAATAGTCTTGTTGAAAATATGTCATATCAAGCGACAATCTCGAATTCGGTAAAAATCGATAACCCACTTCTTTGGCTTTCATGAATTCCGATTTGAGGGACTGGTTCTCCACATTTTGAACAAGGATCGGGTCATCGTCTTCTTTTTTTCGGAATTCGCGAACGTAGCTTCCCGATCGCTCGGCAATTGAGGGAATACGATGGGCTTCCGTATATGCGGTCCAGAGAACGTGCTTTTCACGTGGTGTCCAAAGAAGTCGAAAACTCGGTTGGCCTTCCGTGCCTACGTATGGGTGGTGGTAAACTTTGGTGCCGAGTGTCAGGAAAAGGTGTCGAGGTTTCAAGGTAATCTGATCCTGAACGAAAAAACTCTGAACTCCCGTTGTGCCCTTGTTGGGATTAAATGTGACATTGGGACCGTTTTGGAGAGAATACTTGACGAGGCGATATCCTAACCCCCAAACCAGCTCGTGTCGTTTCCAAGGCGAAAATTGGTGTTGGAGATCCAAATCGAATGTATCCAGAAGTTCTCCATGTACTCCATCAACTCGTCGCGTACGGTCAAAATACAATTGCAATCGGAATTCCTCACCGGGGCGCAGTGTCTGCGTGAGCTGAAACCGCAGATCTCCCCCTGAAACATCGGTTGAAGATGAGTTCGCTTTTCTAGCCCTAGGGTCGTGCACATCCTGCTGAACCAGCATTTCGTGGCTGTCGCCCTTATACATGGTTCCGTCAAGAGTCATTTTCCGATTCGGTGTAGATTCCCAGTCGAAACGAAAGCCAAACCTGCCTTGGCCGTAATCGTCAACATCCTTCCCAAGGTCGGGGGTGCGTAGCGGTTTCCGATCGAAACCTTTGAAATAAAAACGAAACGAACCGTTGTTTTCAAGTTTCGAACCATATCTATATTGGATATCCGATCCGTCGTAGGTTCCGCATCCAATTGAAAGCAGGCCGCTTTCCGTAACATGAGCGGATTTGGTGACGATGTTGATCACGCCATTCACGGCATTGGCGCCCCACGTTGTTCCACCCGGTCCGCGAACTACTTCGATCCGTTCGATATCTTCCAGGATCATGTTTTGGACGTCCCAATACACTCCGGAATACAAGGGGGAATAAACGCTCCGACCGTCGATTAAAACGAGGAGATTTCCGGAAAAGCGGCTATTGGTTCCTCTCGCGGAAATAGCCCACTTGCTTCCATCGATCCGCGCCACGTTCAGACCGGGCGCCAAACGCAAGACGTCCGGTAAATTCGTATATCCGCTACGGCGAATATCTTCGCTCGAAATGACGAACACCGCGGCCGGAGTTTGAGAAGCTTTTTCAGACCTTCTGGAAACGCTGGTGACAACGGGAGTCACCTCAACCTCCATGAGCTCTTCCAAACTGAGTTTTCCCAATTCCGACGGATTTCCAAAAAGACTTGGGGAAAACATCAAACCGAAAAGGATGAATATGAATATTACGGGCGATATTAGCGGTTTTCTCTTGTGTCTTATCATAACGTCTTTCACTGCGATTTTCTGAATTTTAG